>ENA-UOVY01000279-UOVY01000279.1-plant-metagenome-genome-assembly--contig:-NODE-279-length-31116-cov-633.903287_pt1 | contig 31116 bp, 20 predicted proteins | sample MGYA00249840_ERZ761561 | MGnify/ENA primary metagenome ERZ761561 (study PRJEB28882, sample SAMN05720143) | plant metagenome | isolation source: Guanajuato, Mexico | place: Mexico:Guanajuato, Mexico...
CGCCCGCCCGCCCGCTCGCTAGCTAGCTTGCCAGCCAACCCTCGGCCGGCTCCCGCTCATCTCGGCCGGTCCCCTAAATCTAGCAACAGTTCCCCCTAGAATTACACCAAAATAATTGTATTGTTTATGTTCTGTTTGTATGCCTCCTCTTGCAATTAGGTCATACTACGCAGGTACCAATTTACATTGAGCGCAGGGTTCGTTAGGGGAGAAGGAGAGAGAGAGAGCGAGCGAGCGAGCGAGAACATTGCACAGTTTGGCCCTCGGCATTTTCCTATCTCTCGCAACAGTAAATCGCACAGGGCATAGATGTGAGAGCGGGCGAGAGGGAGATTCATACGAAAGGTAGTGGGACGAGCGGATAGGTCGAAATCGACAGACAGGCAGACAGAGAGACGAAGAGAAATTGGCTGGCTGGCGAGCGCTTCGAGCGGCGATCAAGACCAAGACTGAGACTGCGACTGCGACTGCGACTGCGACTGAGATAGAAACAGCAACAGCAACAGAAGCAGAAACAGGGACCAAAACCAAAGCCGAGAGCTGGAGAGAAACTGGGACTGAGTCCTAGAGCAAAAGTGAGAGTGAGAGTGAGAGCCACTGATAGGAGCTTGCAAGAGCGACTAGCTCGGATGAGGATAAATAGAGAGCGAAACCCAGAATATATGCACCTTAAAACTCGCATTCTCGAATTAATTTTATCAACAACAATTCAAACGAGCCTTTTAGGTTTGTTTTCTATTCCAGTTAGATCCTGTTTTGATTAGAACTATAGAGGGAGGAGAGTTAGTTCAACTATCTCAACTCACCACTTGCACACTCTCGCTCCCTGTGAGGGTGCAACTCTCAAACTCGCAGAAGCTCGATTGATTCTTCGCGCAAGAATCTCAATATTCAATTCAAATCTTACACTCAAAACTTTTTTGACTCTCTCGCCAGCAAGCTAAGGGCGCCAATCGATTTGAGCTCCCATTGGTTAACCTTTAAACCAAACCAACTTAGTGGAGCAAACGCGAAGGAGAAGAGGAGGATTCAAGATGACGCGCGAGGACAAAGACTCGTTGGTTGAAATGTTAACTAAAATTCCAATAACGGAAACTCGCGGCTCCCTTCTGAGCGCGATAGGCAAATTATTGCGCGTTATTGATACTAGCGAAAGTTCAATACTAATACCGACTTTGCTCAAAGATAAATGCGAATTTGATGCCTACGAAATGCTCACTCTGGCCAAAATTTTAAAAGCCTCCATTTTGGGCCACAATGATCTCGTTGAATTTTACATGTCTGAATCTAGCTCACAGATTAGTTTATTAGCTCAACAACAACAACAACTCCAACTCCAACAGCAACAACAACTACACAAGCGATCGTCAACCTCCACTTCCACTTCCACATCAACGTCAGCCTCCGCGTCAGCATCGGCAACAACGACGCCCACAAGTAGCAGCAACGGAAGCAGCGGCAGCAACAACCGCGTCCAATACAACAACTCAAACAACAACCAACAACAACAACAACTATCACTCCAAATGTCAAGCCCATCGCTGAGATCCTCCGCCGAGTCAACCTCCTCCAGCCCCTCAACTCCGATGCCCCAAGCGGAAACAATTGGGACCAAGAATACGCTCCAATTCAACAACGGAGACCCAGACGCAACCATCAGACTGCTACTCCAAATAGAGCAACTCAAAGTTTTTATCCCAAAAGTCACGGGCCTCTTTGAGAGCATAATAGAACTGTACAAAAATTCAGTGGACACTATAACCTACCAATCGCGTTCGCACAAGTGATGTGATATCAGGTTAGATCGGTTAACATTAAAGCCACAATCTGCGTGCGTGCGTCCGCCTGCCTGCCCATGACGATACAAGGTGGTTCAACCAGCTGGCTAGAGTGGCTTTGTATTTGGACGGGCGTGGGCGCGGGCGAGGGAGTCCGAGTGGCGCCTCTCCTCTAGATGTCGGCGCGCCTGTGTTTCGGTTTAATATAATCAACCTGATACCTGTTCTTTCTGATCAATTTCCTCTTGTCCATTTGTCGGCTCTCCTCGTCTCTTGTTGATTTTACGGCCCTCGAGCAGAACGAGAGGCCTTGGGGGTCCTCGCCACTGTCGGAAATGGAATCTCATGGCGATCAAACATACGTCCAGGCGACAATGAGACCCTGCTGACGTGAGCGCAGCTTGGTATACATCTTTGGTTTCTGGCGCTCTTGTTTGTGGCCGAGACAAAACAACAGAGCAAAAATCGTACCGAGATCGAATATGGCATGTTCGAGCATATCTAGCCAAGTTTCTGCTCCCAATGGCTGCAGCCCAAACGCTAAAAAACTCCCGCAATGCAAGAATCTGGCAAGCCTATCTGATTATAGAAAGGCTCCGAGGTTTGACGGGCATTCGTTCAAAAGCGCCATGAAGTGTAACTCGTTCTCGACTTACTCCTGCTGCCAACTTGCCTGAGCAGTGCAATTATTCGCCACCAGTCGATCGATTTCGAGTCTCACCAGGGACACAAATGGCCAACTTCTCGCAGGCTTCACACCAGCCAAGAGGGTTTCAATTCCGCCGGATGGCTCTATGGTAACCAAAGTTGGCAAAATAATTTCATTATCAATTCGCAAACTAACCGAATCTAATATCTGACCCGATTCTCTTTGACTTCTCGGACAAAACTCCATGTTTTTTGGTTCAAATCGACAAGAATACAATATGCTTGGCGTCAATCATTGGAGCGCCGACAGGTGGCGATTAAACCCAGCCTACTGGTAACCCAGTTTCAGGGTGTCGCTTTTGGAGGTCGAGAGTTTTCGTAAGTGATCGAGTGAGCTGCTAGCGTTAGAGCGTCCGTCTAGTTTCAGCAAACTCGAACGAATCTCCACTCCTCTGGCAATTGAATTGGTTCAGCCGCGAGCAGCCACCATTGGCAGGTTTAATGCGCGTAAAACACGCTAACCTGCGCCAATAAAACTAATCGCCCACCTGGACAGACTCAATGGTTCAACAAAGTTCATTTCGCTCGAATTGAATTATTGCCAAATTCATGGGACGGCCAAGTCTTTTACACAATCTACTTGATTGAATTGGTGCCGTAAGATGGAGGGAAGCAATCTCTCATTGAGACTTGTGGGGGTTGCTCATTCTCTCGCGAGGATTAATTCAAAAACTGAGGCACAAGCAAGCATGCGCGCGGCTTAGCTCGGTGCACCTAGCGACCACGCGGTTTGAGTAGCCAAACGGCAACGAATGCCCGTACGGCGCGCAATTTGTTTGGCCAAGTAAGCGCACTTAATCCATTGACGCTACACCTTCATGCCATTCAGAGGTGCTGCTCGGGTGTCTAGAGTTGTTTTAGTTGGTTGCCGAATGAAACTCCTGACTTGAACATACGCGCCAAAGAGAGCCAAGCGAGACGTCGAGCGCCCGATTGAGTGTCCACGCCACTGGTCAGTGTCGGCTGAATGCTCTCCGCCGAGCTCAGCTTAGCAAACAACCAGGCTGACCGCTCCAATCGAGATGAGAGGGTGCAAGTTTTGGAGGGTTGTGTTTTTGTTTGTTACATTGTTTTGTTTCGAAGCCTTTATGTGTTTGGCCAGAAATCAGGGCAGAGAGGAAGGCTCCGAGTTGCTGGTGACAGCGAGCGTATTTGTGGCCGAGAGGCAAGCGGATGTTGGATATCACGAAACTGGAGGTGCCAATCAGGTTAAGGCAGATGTGCACTCAACTAAGCTAGAGGATCCAGTTAGATTGGATCCTCATTTGAGTAAACTGGCTCAATCTGATGACCGAGGAAACTCAAACGTCGCCCTTTACAACAGAGCTCAACCCGTTCGATCCTCTGGCTACAGTTTCAGCAATTTTAGCTCGAGAAGAAACAACTCAGCGCAGGTTAGCGAGTTGAATGGCGGATTCATGATTTTATTCGAGGATATTTGGCGAATCAAGGACAAGATCAACAGAAACTTGGTGAAATTGGACTACTTTACAGTGAAAAATCGTGTTGATAACGAGACCTCCGACGAGCGGGCACTCAATTTGACCATACGCCAGCATGCAAACAATCAACCAGCAATTAACGGATCCAAAGTCATGAGTTTCCCTCCGCCTAAATTTAATAGCACCCTCAACGGGTCAAGATTGCTGAATCGGCCACCAAATGGCCCAAAGAACCTGGCGCCGGCTAGCAATCGCTATCCGACAACTTTGGACTCGTCTAAAATGGGGAGCACAGTCAAGACTAACCAGATTGGTCCCACTTTAGGCTCACAGATGAGCGTTTGGTTGCAGCAGTTGGGCAAGAAGATCAGCATGGTTCTGGGTGCAATCGTGTCTCCGCTTACCAACAAGCTCCAGCAAAGCCCCAGAACCTCGAAGGAGGAGCGGCTTGAGTCAAGCAAGGCCGATGATAACGAGGACAAGCTCGATCTAGACAGGGCGGCAAGAGCTACGCTCTCTGGAACAAAATCAAGAAGTCTATTCAAACGGAACGCGGACCAACGAAATCCAGGTACAATGAGGAACGAGATGCAGAATTCTGGCCGCGACAGGTGCATTGAGCTGAGTAGTAATCAGCTGAAGAAGTGTCGAACAGTTGAACAGTTGGTTAGCCTGAATGTTAGCTTTCCAGGTACAAGTGCCGCCATTGAGGATAACTGTCGCCAAATAACCTTCCTGTTGGCAAACTGTTGGCCAAACAGTCTCCAACAAATAAGGAGCTCGCTCGTCTCGTGGAACAAAAGCGTCGTTTTGGCGACTGAATTCCAACTGCCAACTAGTCAGAGCTATGGGCAGGAAATGAGCTGCGGATCTCAGTCGCAGGTGCCAAACTTTATGCTCGATCGTATCAATTGGATGTGGCTGAATTTGTGCATGGACAAGAAGTTTCGTTTGGAGTATGTTGAAAATCTAAGATGCTTGAGCATGTGGAACCAGGGACGCGCTCAACAAGCTTGCAGCAATGAGTATAGAAGGATGCAATCAAATGTGGTCAGTAAGGTGCACGATCTGGAGCACTCGCATGGGAGTCTCAGGCGAGCGCTCATCTCGAACAGCATTGAACAAAACTCCATGTTGGCAGGCTCAAATTTAGGTGCAAACCAAAGGGCTGAACAAACACTAGAGCCGACTCAGGAGGGAGGCGAGCTGGAATCAAAGACGCTCTGCTGCTCCTTCGATCTCTTCCTTCGTTGCGTCCACAAGCAGGCAGTTCGTGACTGTGGCCGCAATGGGGGCCAGTTTGTCGTCGATTTCATGTCGCGCATTGGGATGGATGACATGAAGTATATTTGCAACAGCGAACCAAGGGCAACGCAACGGCTCAAGCAACTGACCACGCGCAAAGGTAACCTCGAAATCAAGGGCCCTTTCATTGAGGGCGACTATTGCAACGAGCCCAGAGTTTACAACACTCTTAACAGGCCCAATAAAAGCTCGAGCGCAGCTGGCAACCGGACAGGTGGGTCAAGGCCAACGAATGCCAAGAACAGCAATCGTCCCTCCACAAATATCAACAGCGATTCGACAATGAGCGGTCAACTTGGCATGGCAGGATCTGATGGTTACAGGATTCCATTCCCAACGCTCTCTTGTCTCCTCACCCTTTGGTCACTGATACCTCCTTGTCGATTAGCGATTCAAGTTTAGACGTAAATACTGTGCTGCTCAGTATTCAGTGTGCAGTTTGAACTGATTTTCGCCCGAACTTGTCATGTGAACCCAACTCGTGTCAAGCCGCCTCCGAATCGATCGCAAGATGGAGGGTCAGTTACATTGGCCGACAAATAAAATTGTGAGCCCTCTAACTCGAGTGCGGACTACCTCAGATTTCTAAATCGTGCTTCGTGTCGAGTTATGAGGCGTGTTTGCTAGTTAGTGGACCAAAAGCATCAGGTTGAACAAGGCTCCTCCTTGTTGCCCCCTTAGTCACCAGCTTGACCACACACGACATATATGAGTCGAAATAAGATATGCGATCTCACAATCCAACACCCTAAAAAGAGCGTCAACAGATCTAACTGGACCTTTATTACCTGCTGAAGAAACATCGATTGGCAAGCTCCAGAAATCGCTTCCGGTCAGTCTTTAGTAAACATCATCAAGATGTCTCTCTAGGATTCAAAGAAGGGGCGAGATAGTTGCGAGAACAATTATCAAATCCTGTTCAACCCAGTTCCGACTGGAGTGGCGCCAGCAACAACTACGTCAAACAACAACCATTATTCCAATCATCAAGCCCATCGCTGAGATCCTCTGCCAGTCGAGCTCCTCCAATTCAACAACGGAGACCCAGACGCAACCATCAGACTGCTACTCCAAATAGAGCAACTCAAAGTTTTTATCCCAAAAGTCACGGGCCTCTTTGAGAGCATAATAGAACTGTACAAAAATTCAGTGGACACTATAACCTACCAATCGCGTTCGCACAAGTGATGTGATATCAGGTTAGATCGGTTAACATTAAAGCCACAATCTGCGTGCGTGCGTCCGCCTGCCTGCCCATGACGATACAAGGTGGTTCAACCAGCTGGCTAGAGTGGCTTTGTATTTGGACGGGCGTGGGCGCGGGCGAGGGAGTCCGAGTGGCGCCTCTCCTCTAGATGTCGGCGCGCCTGTGTTTCGGTTTAATATAATCAACCTGATACCTGTTCTTTCTGATCAATTCCTTCAGCTCCTCCAGCTTCTCCTCTTTTGTTAGCTCTCTTGGTTTGCTGTTGATTTCATTTATTATTTTCAACGCGTACTCCTTTGGGTCGAATTTTTCAGCATCCCTTATCATAGATAGCAGTTCAACGCGAAACGTTTTCTCCTTGGCAATTTCACGCTTCAGCCTTTGTTTGGCTAATAAACATTTAAACTTTTTGCGAAACTTTCTCAGCTTGTGTTTCTTCATCTTCTGACGGCGAATCAAAAGCAGGTGAAGGCGCAAGTGGTTGGTCCTAAAACGATGTCTGAAATCTAGGTAGTGAATCTTGGAACCGGCAGCGTGAAATTGCCTCTTTGATTGAAGGAACATGCCGCCGGACTGAATTGCACCCAACTCGCGCTGAGTGTCCGCTGAGTTCATGCTGCCAATTAGGGGCGACCTGAGATTGTCTGTAAATAACGAGGACTTCCAATTTGCGCGAGGTGATACAAAGGGTTCGATTTCTCTGTTCGTTGATGTGTTAAACAACTCCCTCTCGTCCAGCATTCGCTGAGGTATAATTCCCCTGTCCTTCAGCATGGGTCTGACTTGATCGGGACTAAGCCTGTCGTTCTCCTGCCGCATCTTGTCGAAGTCGGGAAGGTCCACTTTCCGCATTTGTTGTCTACGATATCTCAAGTCGTTATAATTGTACGTAGTGCGACAGAAGACAGCTGATAAGCGGGGGATCTCCTGGAAGACAAGATTATCTAATAGAGGCCTGGAGGCAACGAGCCCCAGCCTGCCCACTATGTTATTCATGATGGGCAGCTTGGAAGGCTTGGGTTAGTAATATGAATACCAAGGCCTCTGTCTGACCAGAGGCGCACGGTGTAAATAGAATCACGCCGTTCACGTTGCTGCACAAGCTGCGAGCTGTTAGACAGTCGAGCCGAGCAAAACATTGGCCTTGGAGCCTGCGCTTACAATCCCTGGACGAGCGGTGGCGCTGTGTGGGCTTGCATGTGAGCTAGCGTTTCTTGCTCGCCCACATGCCATGAAAAAAGCGAACGCTTGTGCCAGGACTCGAACCAGATCAAAGGCTGAGCGATCGAACACGAGTTGATTTTGCATTAGTTTGTAGTCAGATGTCAACGGTCATGGCAAGATTTAGATCCGTTTAGTCCAATTGAACCGTGGATACGGTAGGCGGAAAAACGTGTTCGCGCACCTGGATGGAAGCTGTGTGCGTGCGAATGGGCAACCAAATAACCTGCGGCGACAATGTCAGGATATGAACTTTCGCTCGGATCTGCGCGTGCAATCGAGCAGAACTGCAGGGGCAGGCGATTGAATGGAGCAGACTTGATACCTTCCGAGGGCTCAATCAAAAAGTGATTTCTGTCTTCGACAAGCCTGACAGGTTGCGTTGATTCAAGTGGCTGATTTTCGAAGGAAAGCTGCGCGCCGGAAGGTACGCTCGCGCGAGCAGGTAACTCCAGCTTCGGGGCGACGATGACTTAGTCTCGGTCCACTGTGAGCTGTTCCAATTTCAACGCTTCGGTTGCCCAACTCAGGTCAACTCGACCGCTAGAATTCGAGTGGGCTTCTGTCACAGGTTGGCGTTCAATTTCGAATTTCGCTTTGATCTGTGGCCCAAAGACGGAAATCCAAACGAGATTATTGCGGCCAGAAGCGAGCATATAAAACTGGATGTTCGAGAGTTCGTTTGGTTCATTCAGTCGAACAGCCCGGCTAAGAGTCGTCTTAGAGCTTTGAAAGTGACAACAAGTCGCCGTTTGTGGAATCAGCATGGACGAATCTGATAACTAGCAAGCAAAGACAAAACAGGTGAGTAGGCGCAAATTTAACCGAGTTTCAAGCCAACCCAATCGGGCGGCTCCACGCGACTGAGGTTAGCTTTGAACGAGCCAGTTATCAGATCAGACATACGCGCCGACTATGAAACTTAATTTCGGAATCAAGACAAACTTGCAGAACAAAAGCTCGGCCTGCAGGTTTCATACCACTTAGGATGTCGCCATTTTTGCAACACAGAGTATCCTCCAGACTTTGTTGCCATGAACGCTACCCACACGGAGACAGACCGCACAAGATGAAGCCGCTTGAACTTTTGCCTCGCCTTCACAATAGAGACATCTGACGATCAGACCAACGAGTCAGCAAGCGAGCTATCGAGAGCAATGAATGAGCTAAGTGCAAGGTGTTTGGAGTTGCTGAGTGTGTGTGTAATTACCCAACTGGCCCATTGTATTCACCTGTACTCTGATCGCGCCCGATTTGGCCCGCATCTATGATGGCCAGTTTCAATCTGGCGACATGTGTCAGGCCAGCTATCTTTGTTAGTCAGATTGGCCGCTCGCCCACACTTTTTCACACTCCGGCCGGCGGGGCAAGTTTGGAGAGAAGAGGTTTCGCCGATCACTGGAGTGTCGGGCCAAAGGGGACTCGCTGAGGTGAAGTTGCGGCGGTCTTCTCAACGAGCTCTCTCTCTCTCTCTCTCTCTGAACAATGTGTCGCCGATGAGAGGAACTGTGCCAAACCAACGCGCTCCAAGCGCACATTGAGCCATAGGTAAGACTGGATAGATAGACGGACGAAGAGAGAGAGAGCTAAGGAATAGGAGAGAAAAAATGGTTTCCTCTGGCAAAGGATCAAAATTGAACGCTCGATTTACGTACATCAGCCACCGATTGGCAAGCTAGCTGCTCTAGTCTACAAACAACAGCCCTACACTTGCCTGGTGGGCCGGCCTGGCGAGCTGGCCGAGGGGAGCAGAGGACGGGCGAGGAGGGGAGGGAGGATTTTGTAACAGTTTTCGCCGAACACATCTTTCAGCGCCTCGCAAAGATCGATTGCTCAATCAATTGGGGTCCCGCACTTTGTCAGCCTACCTCAGCCCCTCGAAACGAGAATATCCTCCGAGAGTTCGTTTAGTTTACGAGCATGAGATTGCGTTAGTTAGTTTCAGCACTTAATCAACATTGAACAGAATTCAGAAGGCAGCAGCGGGGCCAAATAGGTGAAAGGCCACGAAGAGGAGCGTTTAAAATGCGTTTCACGTGAGCAAAACTTTCCGAAAGCAAACGTTTGTGGTTAATTTTGTGGGCGCTCATTCAGCTTGCTTTGTTGCATGAATGAGGCCTTGTTATCCAATTAGCCATTGGCGCAATCAACGCTAACCAGATCATACGAATGCAAAACTCTTGTCGTCGTTTTGGTCGCAACAAAATTGCAAGTCTCGTTCAACCTGAGCGAGCTCACTTTCAAATCGACACAGGAGAGAATCTAACACCATGTCCATCCGCAAACAGCAGCAGCAGCGGCAGCAGTAGAAGCAACTAAATAATCCCAAAATTTAACTCGTCCTCCCTGGATATTCGAGCGTCCGGCTTGGACTGTTGGCTGGCATCTGAGGAGGCAAGTGCGAGGCGAGTGCAGGAGGAGCGAGGGAGCGGCCACAGGCTGCAGGTACATGTGCATCTTGCGCCCGCCACACCGACAGCGGCAGCGGCAGCATACCTGGCCGGCGAAATTGAGCGCAGCAAACAACTCGACAGGGAGCGTTTGATTTGAGGCAAGTTAAGAGGCGAGAGTTTCGCGGGCGCCGCAGGAGGAAGAGTGAGCGCACGTTCGAGCCACCGACATGGAGCAGCCGCAGACGCAGCGCCAATTTATCCAACGAGCACCTGTAAATAGTCAAAGCTTGCACCAGCATCCCATAGTTAAGCAAATAGATCTCAATGCGAACGCCAGGTTAGTATCCCCAGTCCGTGCGCAAACCAAAATTGCGCCAACCCCTTTATCTCGCCTCTCGAGCGTCCAAGCGGTCAAAGGCTCTCAGTCTGGAGGATTTGCACCTCCAAATTAGCCATGGATTTGGAACAATCACTCGGTCGGCCAACCCAGGACTAAGCTCATCTCTCTCTCTCTCAGTTCGCACCCACTAACCTGCCACCCGAAACACCTACCATGGACGATGAATGCTCGCTCGACTTATCAACCTCCTTCTCGAACAACACCGAATCCTCAATCACCCTCAAAACGCCCAAAATAATCAAATGTAGTCCAGCAAGCGAGGAGAAGAGGCGAGTGTCCTTCATGACGAAATGCTTATGCGCTGTCATTGCCACCTTAACCCTCGTCATACTGGCACTTGTTGTATTCGATACCAATGATTCTGGGCCAGTAAATCAGAGCCACAGACATGCAGGCAGATACAAGCAAACTGGAAGCGAGCACTCGAAGTTGATGGCCTCAAGCTCGGACAACCATTACATGTATCCTGGCGAGCACGACGATTCTATTGACGACGACGACATTGACGACTTTCGCACAAACAACCATAGGGACTCAGACCAAGAGCCCAATCAAGTGTCGCGAAATCGCGATAGACCCTTCTATGGTCGTCCCAATCCAGCTAAACAGCGAGACCCCGACTCTGTCTGCATGTCGCCTGGTTGCGTCAGAGCGGCCGCCCAAATACTCAACAACATGGACAACCGCACTAAACCTTGCGAAGACTTTTACCAGTTTGCTTGCGGCCGTTGGATTGAAACTCAGGTAATTCCAGATGAGAAAACTTCGCTTTCCGTGTTCTCGCAAAACACTGCAGATTTAAACGTCAAACTGAGAGCACTTATCGAGCGTCGGCCAACAAGCGAGGATCCGCCAATTGTTGGTCAGATGAGAAACATGTACGCAAGTTGTATGAACATTAGCGATGTTGAATCTCGAGGAGACGAGCCATTGCTTGAGGTTTTGCGTGAACTTGGAGGCTGGCCTGTGATTGGAGGCACACTGAGAGCATCTGAACAACCAACCTATGGCAAAGCCCACTGGCTAGACACGCTGATCAAGTTTAGGCAACGCGGATTCTCGCATGATATGATCATCGACTTGTCAGTAGTTCCCGATGTTAGAAACAACCGGAGGTATATAATCGAGTTGGACCAAAGCTCGCTGGGTCTACCAGATCGGAGTTACTATTTCAAGGGCATGAATGACACAACTGTGGCCGCTTACTACAACATGATGGTAGATAGCGCAATCATGTTAGGCGCAACGCGCCAGGAGGCCAGACGACAGATGAGCGAGGCGCTCGAGTTTGAGACCTCGCTAGCTAGAATATCGGTACCCAGAGAGCAGCGGCGCAACATAACCAGATTGTACAACAAAATGTTGGCCAAGGATCTGTACTCGTTGGCGCCAAACATCAATTGGCATCGCTACTTGAGTTCCTTGCTCAAAGACGACAGGTTGAATTTGGAAAGCGACGAGGTCATCGTCAAGGTGCCCAACTTTATTAAGTCATTGGATGGCTTGTTACTCAACACAGAGCCCAGGATAATAGCAAACTACATGATGTGGCGAATTGTTAGACACTCGATGAGCGCCTTATCCAGAAAATGGCGCGAACTTGCTCATAGCTACAGCACGGTGACCACTGGCAGGCAGGTGGAGGAGCCACGCTGGGAGCAATGCTTGGGCTCCTTGGAGGGAACCCTAGGCACTGCCCTCTCTGCCCTCTACGTCAAAAACCACTTCAACCAACAGTCTAAGGCAGCCGCAATGGAGATGGTCGAATACATTAAGAATGAGTTCTTGAAAATATTGAGCGAGATTGATTGGATGGACGAGGAAACGCGCGAGGAGGCCAAGTTAAAAGCGACCAGCATTGCGCCTTACATTGGATATCCGGATGAACTACTGCAAGATGAGCTAATTGAGGAACTCTACTCTGGTGTTAAAATGGCCCGAATTAATTTTTATCAAAACGTCAGAAACTTACGCATTTGGTCCACTGATTATGCCTTTAGTCAGCTTAGAAAGCCTAACAAACGAGGAGATTGGAAGAAACACGCCAGGGCTGCAGTAGTGAACGCCTACTACAACGCCCTCGAGAACTCGATTGAATTCCCGGCAGGTATCCTTCAGGGGGCCTTCTTTGATGCAGAGCGACCAAACTATATGAACTTTGGGGCCATTGGTTACGTGATTGGGCACGAAATCACGCATGGTTTTGATGATCGGGGAAGGCAATTTGATAAGGATGGGAATGATCGCAATTGGTGGAAGCCGAAGACTGATGCGAGATTTCGTGAACGCGCCCAGTGTATCATAGAACAGTATGGAAACTATACGGTCAGCGAAAACGGACTCAAGGTGAATGGGCAAAACACTCAGGGCGAGAACATAGCCGACAACGGTGGAATCAAAGAGTCATTTAGAGCCTACAGAAGGTGGACAAAGGATCACGGTCGCGAGGCTCGATTACCCGGCTTGAGCTATTCGCCTGACCAACTTTTTTGGATCAGCGCGGCAAACATTTGGTGCGGAAAGTTCAGACCAGAGGTGCTCAAGCTACGGGTTAATTCTGGCGTCCATTCGCCGGCTAGATTCAGGATCATTGGTCCTCTATCCAATTCACCCGAATTCTCTTTGTCCTTTGGTTGCCCACTTGGATCGCCCATGAATCCACGCAAGAAATGCTCAGTGTGGTGATTTGTGCGAACCTTGACTGCTAAGCCCCAGATATGTCCAATAATGATCAACTAGTCATGATTCACGAGACAACACAGATAGCATACCAATTTTGTGCCATTTGTACACTTGAACGCCCCCTAGTTAGTAACTGTAAAGTCTGTTGTTTTAGAAACAAACCAAGACTCCTCAAGCGCAAACAACTACACTTTTGGTTGTACGATAAATTTAGCTTGTTAATATTGTACACTTTGTTGATATTAAACCTATTGTAACCAGAATGAGGATGGAAGTTGTATCACTGTCTAGAACGGAAATGTATTGGCCGAATTTTTCTAAGAGCGGGAACTTGCCGAAAGTGGCTTCAACTGCGGTGACAAACATACACCCGTAGCATAAGGGTGACTTGAATGTTCCTAAAATTGTAGTTCCTCCTCAATTAAAGGGGCTATAATAATATTTAGGGTCTAATTCAGTCGATTCAACGCAATCTCTGACACCATAGCTCCAATAGTCCAATCTATCTCTTCACCATCTAGCATCTCAATTGTCCTAAAATTGTCGTACTCTACTGGCATCCTGAAACCCGATGAATGCAACAAGGTGAGTAACCACGACGCCTTGAAACATTCGTATAAGATCCTGTCCTTGTAAGTGATTTGATTAGGAGGATATAATTCCAGCAACTTGTTGTATTCAGTCCCACATATTCTCTGTGTTTCGTGTAGAACTTTTGACCTGTTAAACAGTCCAGAAGAGTTCATCATCTCGTGCGTAGTGAAGAACATTTCACTTAGTCCAATAAACGGATAATGCTGATAGGGAATGAAATTACTACCTAAAAGGGCCATTGGGCAAGGTCTCGGGTGCGGGGGGCAGTTTAGCTTTTCAATTTTAACTATCTTCAATACCCGCTCTAGAAGGTTAAGACAATTTAAGAAGTTTCCTGTACCGTTCAAATGAACCTGAAAACTTTCGTCACTGTTCTTCAGTATATAACCAAGAGGCGATAGGGAATCTCCCAATAGAGTTGTTGGTTTTAGGACAATCTCGCTAGAGGAGCTTGTTAGACATGGATCCTGGAGACGGATATCAAACTTGGTATGGTCAACCGTTTTGATAGTCTCATTTGTTCCCAACAAATAGTCTCGTACCATCAAGTCTATTGCAGCACTACGTGCACTGTTCACACCTAGACCGAGGAAGGTTGTTGCAAATAGTGTCACTGAGTTACCCGGGCCAAGATTCAATAATCTCTGTTCATTTTTAAATGCATCTATTGCATCCTTGTCTTTGAGATCTTCAAGAATTGATTTGCTCACATCTGAACTCAACTCGAAGGCTACCTGTGTCGAGGCTCCACCCATCTCAATCATCCCAAATGATTTCCCGCTTGAGCTCGCATTTTGAAACTTTGTCCTCATGTTGAGACTCAGCCATGAATATGTACCTTCACTTGTACCTGATATAACCTGGCTTTTTATCCTTGGAAAGTTGTATTTTGCTCTAAAATCCCTAGTAATGTCGGATAGGATCTTCTTCTGCGTTGAATCATCCAACAGTCTCAATCCAGCTGTGGCAAGGAAGTATACGGGTGTATCTAGATGCTTATCGCCCGGAATTGAGTCGGTAATGAAAGTCATGATTGGCTCCATGTACTCGGATGCTCTATCTGGTTCGTCTCTTAGAGAAGACAAACCTGGCGTAATATGTTTGCTCAGGGGTTTGCTACTACTTTTGTCTCTCACAAGCTCGACACGATTGACAAGAGGGTCTCCACTCCATTTGAATATATGGGCCCTGGAGCCAGAACTACCACAGTCGACGATCACTCCATAATTGAAGTCAGATGACAAGTCTTCAAAAGTGTCATACTCAAAATCGGTTGTGAAAAGATTTGTCAAAATCAACATTATAGTGGATGCAATAACGAGAGCAAGCAAAAGTATTTGCTGCCGTAAGAAAGCTACAGGTAGTTGATTTTTAACCCATCTTACATAACCCCGTCCTATTATATCCTCACCACTCAGTTTGCTGTAGCGTATGGCCATTTCAGAAATATATCCTAAATCTATGGATTGGTAACCTCTCGAGCTACGATTTTAGTTGGCAAGCCAGCGAGGATTAGAATCAGTCTAAAGATGAGGTCGCTCGAAATTTCTATCGCCTATAATTTCTATCAAAGCTTTATGAGGGAAGAAACTTCTTGTGACGTTTTAGAAATATTGCCAAGTATTTGCCACACTTGTTTCGCAAACTCGGAGCTAAACTCTGGGTCAGGGTTTGTATGAGCCGTTCTCTTATCCACATTATGCGTCAGTCTAGCCTCAAGTTCTGGCCTCTCTTTTGTCGATTCAAATTCTCTTTCTGCTAAGAGTTTCTGAATGTCTATCTCTCGTTTCTTGATCTCATTTTCGAGATGCCTGATTGAGACCAGCAGATGTTTGTGCTCGTCCTCTAGGTCAACCAATATTTTCTTGAGGCGCAGCTGCTCGGGAGCGCTGTCCATTTGGATAAGTGTGGCCACGGGGTTTTGGCCCACAATCTTGGTCTTGAAGTTATTTCTACTCAAAACAAACACGAATCTACGCCCCCGTTCGGATCGGGGAGGTTCGTCCGAGGACGCGAACCTGCTGTTTGCGCCGTGAACTCTCCGGCGAGCACAGGGGCGCCGCCAAGCGTTACGAGTGGCTAAAATAAATTGGGTATTGCGAGCAGTGAAGCTATTAGACATTCTTACTCACAAGCCAAAACCATATGTAAAATACTTATCAACTGTCAAGCGAATTTGTTGTTCTTCGCCTATACAACTTTACTTCCACCATAACGTCCCGTTACGATTCGTACAGAATCTCACCACGTCTAGAAAGACTCTTCAAATTTCCAACAACATCGGCCATGAGAGAGGGCTGAGAAAAGTTTAGAACAGAAACAGCAAACTCGATATAGAACCACAAACACCCCACAACGCCGAAGGACTGAGCATAAGGTCACTCATATCTACTTAATCCCATCGCTAAGCCGACTATAGAATCAGCCAATATGTTTTCATTTTTCAACAAGATGCTAGACTGGTTCAAGCGCCTCTTCTGGCAAGAGGAAATGGAGCTGACGTTGGTCGGCTTACAGAATAGTGGCAAAACAACATTTGTTAACGTTATTGCATCTGGTCAGTACACTGAAGATATGATACCTACTGTCGGTTTTAACATGCGCAGAGTCACTAAGGGACACGTAACCATAAAAATCTGGGATATTGGAGGTCAACCGAGATTCAGATCTATGTGGGTGCGATATTGTCGTGGAGTTAATGCAATTATATATATGGTTGATGCAGCTGACCACGACAAGGTCGAGGCATCGAGAGCAGAGTTACAAAATTTGTTGGAGAAGCCCGAACTCGCTGGTACTCCGGTGTTGGTTTTGGGTAACAAACGCGACTTGCCAAATGCGTTGGACGAAAAGGAATTGATCACAAGAATGAACCTGAGTTCTATAAACGATAGAGAGATTTGCTGTTTCTCGATCTCATGTAAAGAAAAGAAAAATATAGACATAACACTCGAATGGCTCACAAAGAAGAGCAAGTCAACATAATCAATAGAATGCGTCTCTCTGGTACAATACAATGACACAAAATTAATTCCAAGGTCTCAAGATCGAAGAGGAGTCTTTAATCGAAGCAAGCTTTGAGTAAAAAGTAGACTGTAACTGGGTGACGCGGTCGCCAGCCATCTGATAAACTGAGGAGAGTTGCCCATACTCGAACTGCTGTTGATGTTGGGCAGATTGAATTTTGATTTTGTCCGATTCAATAGTTTTAATCCAATTTCTAGTACACCATTGTGAGACAAGATTGTTCTTACAGTTTTGATATACAATCATAGCATACAACTACTTCTTGTAACCTCTGCTTGATCTTCTTCCTCTGGCTCTTTCAAATTTTCTACCCTTAGATCTTACATATGGTCTGGAGTGGCTCTTAGGTTGGCCTGGAGCGAGGCCAAAGTGCTTGCAGGCTTCACGGGCATTTCTGGAACCTTGTATCAGAACAGTGTTCTTGCCACGAGGTGATTTTATAGCTAATTGGTCAAAGGTGAGAACTTCACCTCCCGCCTTCAAAATGCGTTCTTTGACGCCTGCGGCAAACCTTAGTGCACAAACAGTGAGTTTTGGAACCTCAAATACTCGTTTATCGTCCAAGACGGTTCCTACTACGACGGCGATCTTGTTTCTGCGATCCTCCGAGCTCATGTTCTTGATCTGATCGATGAAGATAGTATTGAGTGAGAGTGTTAGCTGGGAAATTTGCTATGCTCAGGTTAACCTGCCATTGTATCGAAACTTACCAGCTTTCTTAACGAAATTGGAGGTCTATTGATCTTGCTCATGCAAAGACGCTTGTATATGATCGCATTGAATTTGGACTCAGTCCTACGAGCCAAAAACTTGTACAACCTAACCAAGAGTTTCAGGTATGGATCCTCGCTCTTGGGTGAAGTGCGGCGAACCTTCCTATCATATTTGTGCACGATGTCAACTCCCATTTCTGTTGGCTCGAGTTCTTAATATTAATAAGATAGACAGACTCCGAATCTCTCTCGAGATAGGTGTAGATCAAACAACGGTTGTCTTGAATAAAGTACAATAGAGATTAGGTGGTTTCATGGAACCATGAATGGCCAAACATGTAGCTGATGAACACATGTAGCATGATTATATTTGAGGAGGAAACTGGCATGCTCAGCGGCTATTGATCAGTGCGCATGCGTGCAATTAAACCGGCGGTAAAATTCAAAGGCAGCCGGTCTTTTTGTCCACCTCGGTGTCGCCGTGCAGGTTGAAGTGAAATTGGGGCAAGAAACCGGACGAAATGGATTGCAAACACTATAAGGAGGAAGCAGATAAGCCCGCGCAATTTTCCAGCTTTTGACGAATCAACCGTTTAAGTGCGACTTTACTCGATCTAGCTGACGATCAACCTCACATGACTCCATCTTAAAAGTATTGACAAGTTTCCGTTCCGCAAGGGTGAAGGATGCAGTGGGCAGCGATGTTGGAACCCCCTGGTGCAGAAGCTCCAAAGTTCATGATTTGTTGTCTGAATTATTGACTAGAGTTGTATCATGTTTTGAGATCGATTTAAATTGGAACTCGACTTCCTTGCTCGCGCCCTCCCCTTTCTCCATTGAACGTCAAGTTCTAACTGATTAATTTTAGTGGTTGTCTCTCTATCATGTTGCAACCTTCGTTTCGTTGAGATTTACATCTTAATTAGCGAGTTCTATCCATTTTTGTATGATTGGACCACTCATTTGGCTTATCCCAGTTCCACGTTCCAGTTCCTATGTTCAACAAAAGACAAGACCCTTCAAAACCAGCCATGGTGATTCATTGATTTGTCCCGATGAATTAAGGATAGTTTCACTTGGTTCTCGAACAGGACTCAAGCTGAAATGATTCAACTGTCTCCCAATTAGACCTCAATTACCTGTAACGCGCGCGAGGCTTGAACGACCGCCTAAATGCTAGAAGCATTGGTGGCTCCTTCAAATATGATCCCAATCATGTTGGTCGCCCTGCTTGACCCATTGCGACCATCTCGAACCTCAAATGCGGCAGTGAGTCTCGTTCGTGCACTGCAAAACTCTCTGAACTATTTTAGCGTTAACATTGAGGTTATTCACAACCTAGAGGCCATGGAGCCTTGAACTGATTACCAAAAGTGTTGATTGGCCACAGTGTTGGTCCCTCAAAGCTTGGATGTTAGTTGCTCTCTTACTCAGCCAGACCAACAAATCCCCTCTAAATTCAAGCTCTCCTCCCTCATGCACTGTACTTAAAAACAATCAATTTATCTCAGGCGATCCCGGCCTCGAATGCGTGCGCAAGTTGTCTGTTTTGCTTCTTCATCCAAGTTAAAAAAGTATTTGTCAATATATCGATATGAGAAACAAACTTGATGGTTATCGGTTGTTGGAGTGGGACAGCATCTGTTAGATTACATCCGTTCCCAATATTCTCAGGAGTTTATATAGTTCAATTATAGGAATATTAGTTACCAATTCAAATCTATTCCACTTACCAATTTATAGTACATACAAGAGACCTGCTCCTCGTCTTCGCCACCTGGACAATCATAGTAGCCATCACAGAACAAACGATCCTCGATACACCTAAATCTACCATAGAAATCCGGCGTTGGACAAGCGAACCTCTCGAAACCCTCCTCCGTGTTATTGCATTCTGTTTGATTTGGGGGAATAGAGAAACGTTGAGCCTGTTAGTTGGTTTGTTGGCAGGAGATGTTTGCTTGGGGCCGCCGCAAGATGGCTCTCGGGTGAGGTTAATTTAATTCCCTTCCCAAAGTCCATGTTTTCCAAAGTTCAACCATCAATCTATTGCACATTTGGTTCAACTTAATGATCCATCTAAAGGTTGCTCCACTGCTAAGTGTCGGCTTATGCAAATACGAGGAAGCTTTTGGCTGGCGAATGTTCAATTGATTGATTAGATGTCAAGCACCTTTGGGCGCCAGATAGTGCGCAAATCTTGTACGAGCCTGCTAATTAAACCAACCGTCCGAGCAACAACCGTAAGCAAATCGCGGACCAAGCTGAAGTTCGAACATCAAGTTGGGCAAGTTTGGAGCCAGGCAAGTTGTCAAAGGCTGCAACTGTCGAGCTGAATGGAGCCAGTTAGGCTGCTCTGGCTAGCTGGCAAACTGGCAAACTGGCGCTTTGAGTTGTGACGCGCAAAAAGTGGCCGCCTAAGTATGGTTTTGGACAGCAACAACGGAATTATCCTCGAATGATGTATTGCACTTGGGCGGCGGCAGAGATTCCCATCAGTTTGAGCGAAAATGGTCGCTCTCTCGCCCCAAATAGGAGAGTGGGTATCACTTTGCGGCTAGAGGAGGCAGGTGAGCTTGCTGCTGGTGGCAGCAAACTAAAAGGGCACGAAGTCGACTTTCTGGCACCATTTTCGCCCAAAAGCATCCTCTCCAAGTGAGCACAAGAGCGACTCCACTACGCAAACCCATTTCGCCCGGAACTACATTATCCGGTTGATCTGGCGACAAGCGGGCCAGCCAGCCAGCAAATGGGTGGCTTGAAATGGGCCACACATGGGGAAATAATTCCGCCCATCGCTCGCCTCTCTGGCTCATGTAAAAGCCGCTTAATCTACCTCCAGTCTAAACATTATGAGCGAACCAGCTCGAGCCAACAAGCAAACGGCGATGCCACCTCCAAACTGACAAGCGTGCGCCAACCAAACGAATGGTTGCTCGCTCGAAATTAAAAGGTCCCCTCCTTTGGGCTCCGAATGTCGCTGTCTTAACCAATCAAAACCAACAGGCCCAAGGTTTGCAGAGTTGTGGTTCAGTAAGCGGCTTGAGTGGGACGTGCAAGCGACTTGGGGGGCCGAGCTGCGGCTGCAGAGGCGGCTGTCGAGGCGGCGGAACTGGAGGCAAGCAAGCGAGAGAGGTTTAGGGCGAAGTGGGCCAATCTAGGCGAGGAAGGCACGTAGTTGGTCACATGACAAGTGGTTAGATTTGGCCATTATTTTGCGCACCACTAAAATGTTTCCGGCTGCATCAGTCGCCAGTTTGTAGGGGCTGCTCGTTTTGGCGCCCTAGTGCTGCCGCCGCCAGGCAACCAGGCAAACTCAAAGAGTGACAGGGGCCCGTTTGAGCCCAAGGGGTTTGGAACGCGTAGCAGAGTTGAGAGGCAGAGAGAGAGAGAGAGAGCGCAGAGGTGGGGGCGGCGGGCAACCGGGGAAGAGTGCGCTGTGGCCCAGCGCCTGCCGCCCACACACTCGGAGGCGGCCAGCAGCTCCATTTGGGGCGGTCAAGTTCAATTGAGTAGACTCGAGAGGCTCGCGCCGGCCACTTTAGCTCGGCAGCTGGGGGCTAAATTTGGCCTCACTCAACTGAAACCAGCCCTCTCTCTCTCCCTCTCTCGGGGGTCACCTGCGGGAAGATTGATCTGGCGCCAGCCGGTGGCCCTGTCAGCGGCCGGCGAGTGGCCAGCCCAAATCGATGGGCCGAAGATTGAGCAGTCTGCTTTGGTGCCTTCTCTTGGGCTTCCGGGTTGTTGGTTCCGGTTGGCGGGCGAGCAAACTTGGAACCCTTTTGGGCGGCAAAGCAGAGCCAAGTCCGCTCTCTCTTCCCCGCGCTCGCCTCGCCTCATTCTGTTGCTATGCCAAGAGCAATGGCGAGCTCAGATTCGAGCTAGCGAGTCTCGCTTTGAGGCGCAACTCTGGTCCAAATCTTGCTGAAATCGCAACTCGCGCATACAGAGAGAGGGCAAGTTGGAGGTAAGAATGGCGCTGGGCCTCGCCAACAAAACGGCCCAACAAGCACAATGGGCGGCCGACAATTGCGGCCAGAATCTATTTACACCTCGCCTCCTCCCGTGACGCGCGAAAAACATCTACCGCAGTTGGCTGCGCCCCTCGCTGGATGGATCAAATTGATTTTGGGCAATTTGTATTCAGGGCAGCATGCGCAACCTTTATCTTTCTGCCTCCCCTAAACTCGGCAACACCACTTTCACCTGGCGGCCGCCTTGAGTTTCATTCAAGTGCTCTCCGGGCGAGACGGCGAAATGGGATAGAATTGGGCCTCGAGTTTTGGATAAATTTGGTGTACAATTTAAGGTGTCGCTCGGGCAAAGTTTTGCTGGAGGCAATTTTCGCAAAAACAAAGGTCGTGTTTGCATTTGGCCCAAAGTCGAGTGTTGCAAGGTCTCCTCCTATTTGCGCCAAGGGGGACGGAGGGCGACCATTTGCGACAAACAAGAGGCCCACTCAGAACGAGATAACGAGGAAGGCCGAGCGCTGGATTGAGTCACCAGAGTGCAAAGTGCGTGGGTGTTTGCGCGGCCGGATCCATTTAGATTGTATCTGGTCTTTTGGGCCAACTTTGCTCGCCCGCTCGCTTGGTCGGCAGGGGCGACCGACCGCGTTGTTAGCGCGTGGGGCCGCAAAGTTGGCGCAGACAGCCCTTGGCCGGCGGGCTAAAAATGGCCGGGCAGCAAGACCATCATCATTAGTTGAGACGGCGCCCAAAGCGCGGCCAGCTCCCCTTGACCTGGCCAGAGTCAGGGCTGCTTGGTGGCGGCCTTCATTAGAATTCGAGCGTTGCCAATTTGGGCGCAGAGGCTGTGTGCGCGCTCGGCCGGCTCTGGCCGCTGGACGTGAGCGCTCGCCCGCTCTGCAGTTGCGCCCGTGCGCTGTGCTTGGCGCGCTCGCCTAGCGCCGTTCGCGACTCGCCCTTGGCCCTAGCCGCTGACAGGCCAATTGGTGCAGCTCGGCCGGCAAACTCTGCGGCCAGCATCAGTAGCCTGAGCGGGCCGCCACCGCCGCCGCCGCAAGCCAAGCATCCGCGCAAGCTTGACGCTTGGGCCACTTCCGCCGCCGCAGGCTCCACCGCTAATTGTGGCGGGCGGCTGCGGTTTGCGGGGCCGCCTGTTGGCTGCGCCGCTCGGTGGCCGGCGCCACTGGTGCGAATAATGGATTTGCGGGCCCAAGGAGAGTGGCGCGCGGTGAGGCGTGGGCGTGGGCGTTGGCCCGGGCGGAAACACGCGCCAATGGGGCCCAGGGACGGAGAGGGTGTCTTTGGGCGGGGGAGGGGGCGGCGCGCTGGCTGTCGCGAGCTTGGCGGCGGCGCCTTGGAGATGACGCGATCACTCGGCGCGCAGGAAGTCCAGCCTCCTGTTTGCGGCCGCCCGCTTTGGCCCCATTTTTGGCCGCCCTCGCCGGCTGGCTGGCTGGCTGGCTGGCTGCTGGGAATCGGCGCGCCGCACTGCACTGCCGGCGCCCTTCGCTGGGCCAGCAATGGATGCGAAATCAGCCAATTTAAATAACAAGTCGCCGCCAAAGTGCGCCGCCCAGCTCGCGGAGTCAAGACGGACGAGCTAAGTTTAGCAAAACTGAACTGAACTAAACTAAACTGAACAGAACTAAACTTAACTGAACCAAGGCAGGCAAGAGCAAAGCAAACTCGGAGGGCCCAAAACGGAAGCCCCCTGGCCTCGCATTGACCAATCAAGCGGAAGGCGGCGCGCGGGCAAAAGTTCGTTGCTTGTTAGCCTTTGTTGGCCTCTTCGCGGGCTGCCACTTTTGTTGATGTATGTAAATTTTAAATTGGCGGCCAAACTTAATCCATCAAGCAAATCTGGTTGCCGCCGCCGACTGCGACTGCGACTGCGACTCAGAGCTCAGCTCCAATCAGCGGGCGCCACTTTTGGGCTTGCAGAGCGGGAGGAGTGGCGCTCGCTGGCTCGCTTAATCAACTGCTCGGCTCGCCCACCGAACACTTGACATTTGGCCCCCCTCGGCTGACTCTGCCGGCCGGAAGCGGGCGCCCGAGCCACCTGAGCGGCCGGCGCTAATTGCAATCCGGCGGCGGCGGCGGCGGCGGCGGCTCGAGCGGCCGCAGCTCGAGCTGCGGCTGGAGCGAGCAAAGTCGGCCCAGTTTGGCGGCGGCCCGCCCGTCTTGGTGGCTGCGACGGCGGCTGCGGCTGCGGCGGCGGCCGGGGATGATTGATGATGCTCTTGGGGCCAACAGGCGGGCGCACGTGAGAAAGTCGGCCAATAATTGAGTTGTCGGCAGCGCACTCGTTTGTTGGTTTTGCTCGCGGCTCTTGTTGCTGCTGGCGCGGCCGCGGCTGCAAACTCGGCCGCCAGCGAGAGCCAAAGCAACCCCTGCGTTGTTTTGGCAGCTCACCTCTCCAAACGCGACTGCAAGCTCAAAACAAACAATGGGCCCGACTCGCCCCTCCTGCCCGGCGCCCAGCCCATCGCCGGCCCTCGCGGCTCAAGCGCCCGACCGGCGGACGCACTCGACGGAAGGAAGGAAGGCTGGCTGGCTGGCTGGTTGCTCTGCGAGCGCCACCGCTCGGCCGGCGCCAGTGTCGCCAATCTAATTAGAGCGCCGAAACCTAATCAAGATCAGTTTGTCCACCGAAGGGCCGCTGAGCTCTGAGTGCGCGTCGAGCCACCGGGCGAGTTTTACGAGCTCCTCGGGCTGGCGGCTGGATCCATTCTCGGCTGCCATCGCGCGCCGGTTGCGCAGAGTTCAAGCGAGCCTCCACTGACAGGCCGCCTGTCATATGAGCCCAAACTGGCTGCCGCCGCCGCCCATCATCCTAATCCCCGTTTGCTGGCCCCATTTGCGCCGCAGCCGCAACTGGCAGATCAACAAGTCTCGCCACTGGCGCCGGCTCAGTTTCATTAAGACCCATCCATTTCGGTTGACCCCGCAACAGATGATGCGCTTGCATCATTTGCGCGCCCGAAGCCAAATTGCGCATCTGGTTTGCGGCGCAAACTCGCCGGCCAGCGCGCCAGAGGCGGGACTTCCACGCTGAGGCTGGCCCAGTCGGCCGCTCAAGCCTCCGCTTCGGCTCAAACGCGACCTCAAACTCAAAACTCAAAACTTCCAGCTCAAACTGGAGCGCTTAGGTGGGCAGCGGACACATTTGGCCGCTTCGAGGGCCAGGCGCTGTTGCGGCGGCCGCGGCGGCAAACAATCATTAGAGGAGCGCGCCATTCAAGGGCCGGCAAACCCAAACTGGGGCCACTTTGTTGTTTCAGGCGCCGATCGGGGCGAGCAAATCGGTGGGCGTGATCTATGGCGCTGCACCGGCAAGGGAATGGGAAAGCAACTAGAGCTTCTACTTACGGATTTGGGCCACATCGAAGGGGCGAGCGTGATTGTTGTGGTGGTTGTAGTTTGCCTGCTGCTGCTGCTGCTGCTCGGCCTGCTCATCGCTGCTCTGCGCCTGCTTGGCCGCCTGTTGCAGGTTTGAGTGGTGCGCCCGTTGCGGGTGCCTAGCGCGCTGGTTGTGGCGCACAGCCGCCCGCTGCTCGCTCAGGTCGAGCTCGAGCGCCGCCGAGCGCAGGCTGGCCGGCCGGCCGGCGGAAGCGGCGCCCTCGACCAGACCGGCGCCCTGCACTCGGGCCGGCTCGCCGTCGCCGCCGCCGCTGGCCTGCTGCTCGCTCTGGCCCTGGCCGGGGGCCGCGCGAAGCAGCAGGGCGCCCAGGGAGTCGTGGCCGCCGCTCGGCGGGGCCGACTGTTGCTCGTCCTCCTCGCCGGCGCCAACCTCCGGCAGCGAGTGCTTCTTGCTCTTCCGGTGGCGCTCCTGCTGGCGCTGCTGGAGGAGGTCGCCCACAAACTCGCGCTTCAAGGCGAGCTGGTTGCGCGCGAACAACTCAGGCCGGCGCCACTCAGCCTCCGCCGAGCCGCCGCCGCCGCCGTCCGATCCTCCAGCCGCCCCCACTTCCGGCCGCTCGCTGTCCGCCCGCAAGCTGGCCTGCTCGCCCTCGAGCGAGAGCGTCTGCACGGCGCCCTGGGCCACCTGCAGGGATTTGCACTCGCTGAGCAGGAGGCAGAGGATGAACACTGTTATGATGCTTGTGGCCACCAGGGGCAGCGGAATAGACTGGATAATTTGCTTCAACTGCTTGCTCTTGAACGAATGCTGCTGCTGCTGCTGCTGCTGCTGACTGAACTGGCTCGCCGGCGCCAGCAGGTACTGTTGCGCCAGGCTCGCTTGTGGTTGGCGCGCGCTTCCGGCCGCCGCCGAGCTCATGTTGCGCCGCTCGCAGGCTCTCCTCGCGGCCAGCGTCAGTCCCTGGCCCTCGGGGCGGCCGGCCCGCCGCTCGTCGTCCTCGGAGTCCTCGTCGTCGTCGTCCTCCTCCTCCTCGTCGTCGCCGTCCAGACCGCCCGGCTGGCTGCCCATCGAGGGCGTGCGACGGGGCGCCGCTCGCTGTCCCGCGGCCGCCCTGCCCGCTGGCTGTGCCGCCGCCGCCGCCGCCGCCGCCGCCGAGTCCTCCTCCTCCTCGCGGTCGGCGCTCAGAATCGGCGACAGGTAAGAGGAGCCCATAGTTCAAACGCAACTCCTCCTATCAGTGAACTTGCAGCCAAACTTCTGCTTGCCTCCTCCTCGCTGCTCCCTCCTCTTCCGCAGTGCAACTCTCGCGCTCGCCCCTCCCAAGCTCAGCTCAACCAAACACCTGAGTGAACTCGAAACAACCACCGCTTATGTCTCGCACTTCCGGCACCCTCACGCTCGCACCCGCTCGCTCGCAAGTTGAGGCCAAGAGAGAGAGAGGTGAGCTTGATTTATATGTCGCGCTCGTGGTTGTTGCTCGAGTGTCTGCTGGCGGGCGCGCCCAAGAGCGCGGCGGCCCCCCTGCCCAAACCGAGCCGGCCGGCCGGTTGAGCGTGGCTGGCCGGCCGCGCATGCGCCTTGGCCCGCTCAAGCTCGGCCCCGCGCCGCCAACTGGAGGGCGGCCGCGCAGTTTCCGGTCACTGGCGACGGCTCGCAAGCGGCAAGACGGCGCCGATTAGATTTGCACGATAGAGGGCCGCTTATCTTGTCATCGGCTTGCCGAGAGCGAGAGGCGGGCCGCTTTTGCCGGCGGCCGGCCGGCGCTGCCCTCCAAAATTTGCCAACCACTCGAAAGCGTCACCGCGAACTGAGGGCGCCAAAATTATGATGAACGTTTCGATGCGCCCGCTTCCAAGTGGCCGACCTGAAACCTGCTTGCGGCCGCCACCTAAAGGGGCCAGCGCGAAACACCGGCGGCCACCAAATCGGGGGGAGGGGCGCCGGCCGCAAACAAAGACTCGCCCGTCCAAAACTGATTTGCATTCTCCTCTCTCCCCGCTCACCGCTCACCTCTCACCTTTGGCCCCCGGCAGCCTGTTGTGCGCGAGCCCCCCAGAGCAGCGTGTTGCACTGGCGCGCATTCCCCGCTCAGCGGCGCCATCTCAGTTTCACGCTCCATGAACTGGACGCCTCCATTTGGCTCAATGGAGCACAGAGATGGGAAACGCGAAATGGGAAATGCGAACGCAAATTGGGAAAGGCAAACAGAATAAACATTGTTTGCCTATTTGTTTATCTCTCCTCCCTCTCCAGCTCGGCCGCCAAGTTCCGCAAGCAGCCGAGGCGTCCTTTGTAGAAAATTTGGGGGCCCGCTCGCCGTTGGGCCAACAGGCGGCGGCTTCATATTTCGCCACCGACACCTGCAGGCTTCTCGCCCGGAGCGGCGAAAAGAGTTTGCAAACACAACAATTATGGCACCAGCCTCTGCCGGCTGCGGCGCGCCAGAGCAGCAAGTGTCACACTCTCTCCCTCTCCAAAGCGTTTCCAGCCCAAAGCGATGGGCAAACCAGCGGCCGCCGGTTTGCCCGTCGCAAGCCCCTAATTGGTGGCCAGTGGCAGCCAAAGGTTGGCCGGGCGGCGCCCAGAGTGGCCCCACACTGACTCGCCCCCTGAGCCGCGGAGGGCTCCTCTGGCGGGCGCAGCAGCCAGACTGAGCGGGCCGAGCAGACTAAGCTGCCGGCCAGGAGTCAAAGCCGACCGGGCGCCATTCAAGGCCGAGCAAGCGAGCGAAAGTGTCAACTTGACTGCAACGCTTCAAGTCTCGCCCCGCTCGCGCCAGCCGAAGGCGTCCGCTTCCGGCCCCAGTGCATGGGGCCCATCAATGGGCAAGGTCGGCGGCGGCGGCGGCGCCGTGCAAAAGCGGCGCCGGTTGGACTAAAATTAGCCCAACTCTCGCCGCGGCAACTCCACTTGCTTGGCCGCCGCCGCCGCCGCCGCCGCCGCCGCCGCCTGCATCCCTTCGCCCACTCGAGCCACGCCAGCGGCCCCAACGCTGATCCAATTTATTTTATTGCCTCCCGTCGAATTGGAAACCTTTGACTGGCGCAGTTTAAAGTGCCATTATTCAATTGGAGCAGGGCAAAAATCAAGCGGCAGCAAGGGCGGCGCGTGGGCGACCACTACTCAACCTAATTGGGTGCCCAACTGAGCGCCGGCTCGCCCCGCTTTCTATTCAGGCACTTGGGGTGATGTTGCCTTGCAGTCTCCTGTGGAAATATTAACTTGGCCCCAAAGAGAGTTGCTCGCCGATGGGCAGGACATTTGTTGAGCTCGTGTTTTCTCTCTCCCCGCGAGCCCATTCGAACCAAAGGGCAGGGCAAACTTTCTGGGCGGCTGATTTGTGTTTGTCTCCGGGTTGGTCGCAGCTCAGCAAGCAGCGTTAATATTCCGCCTCCTCGGCCGGCGCAGAGAGTAGACTCGCGCGATCAAGTGAATCCAATTTGATCATTTCCTGCCCATCATCTTGGTTCTTCCGTCCCGAGCCGCCGAGCTCGCGATTGCCCGCTCGCTCAAGCCAAAGTTGGGTCCAGCTTAGACGGGCGGCTCCATGCGCCCACCTGGCGAGCGCAAATTACGCGAGAACAAGACCTCCTCCATCTGCTAAGTACATTGTGCCGCTCTCGCTCCGCCCGCCGCCGGCTAAAAGGTCGCGGGTGTCGAGTTAAAAGGGCCGCTCGGGGGCTTAGCCGCCAGATTCTGCGCTTGTCTCCGAGGCGCCCAAATTAGCGCCTCCGCTGCGGCTGAGCGGCGCCCAAGATCCATCATCGGGCGCCGGATTAGCGGATTGCGTCGGCGGCCAGGTGGAGGAGTGGGAGGCTGAGGTGTTAGGCAAATTGATTGGCATAGTTTGGGCTGCCGGCGCGTTTGGCGGGGCGGCGGCGGCAGCGGCGGCGGCGGCGGTAGCGGCGGACCGCTAACGAGCGGGCCCAAATGGGGCACTGATTTCGCCTTGCCAACCTGGCTGGCCGCCCTCCAAGCCAACCATTATGAGCCAATGGGGCCAAATCTCATTATAGCTCGCTCACTCGCTCGCGTTATCATCCCTGAGTCAATTATTATTGCTTAACTTGACCCGACCCCGGCAGCTGAAGCTCGGGCGCCCGCTCTGGGCTGGCCAATGCGCGCGGCCAGTGTATTAATTCAGCTGGCCGAAGTCGCGCCCACACGAGCGCGCGTGGGCCAGCAAGCGGCCTCTGAGGGCGGCCAGCCGCGCAGGTAAGCTGGAGGAGGCCGAAAAACACGGCTAATCAGATCAGCGCCGATCCGAACCGGCCGAGGGGCCTCCCTCGCGCGTCTTGTTGGTGCGCGCGACACGAGCAAGAGCCCGGCGCTCGATCAATCACCGTTTCCGTCCTGAGGTCGCGGCCGAGCCTCGAAGGACAGGCTGGCCGGCCGGCCGGCTTGCTGGCAGCAAGAGTGCGGCCGAGGAAGTAGAAAAATTTGCTCCCCCGAAGAGTGCACTCAAGCGAACGCGTTACAACATTATTATATATGCCCGACTCAGCGGGCCCAGCGGCCGCCCACTCCCACGCAAATGGGCCCCTGCGAGCGTGGCGGCGGCGGCTGCGGCCGCGGCGGCAAGGATGACAGGGCCGATTTTGCCTGCATTTCCCGCGGCCGGCCGCTCTCGCTCCTTGCATACAAATAAACCGCCACGGACAAAACAGAAACCGAAATCGAAACCAAAACTTAAACCCACCGGCCGCACGACTTCCTTAAGCCCATCAAGTGAGCAAACAAACGGTGGGCGCCCGCCATGCTCAAAAGCCGCCCGGCCGAGCCGCGGGGTTCTTGGCCGGCGGCCACTCTTTAGCTCGCTTGGCGCCCTCGCTCGGACGCCCCGCTCGCCCGGCGCCCATATTGAATTGCAACCAACAAATCCCATAAATAGTGGCGAGCGTTCGAGTGTTGCCGGCCAAGGGCGGCCCCAAAGTGTTAACTCGCGCCTCGAGATGAATAATGAAAATTAGTCCTCGCAGTTCGATGCAATGCAATGCAATGCACTGCAATGCGGCCCCCTTCGCCGCCATCCCCCATCTTGGCCAGCTTCATTAGCGGGCCCATTGGCGAGCTGCAGGGCGAATATATCGCATGCGCCAAGTGCATGGCGAGCAACGATTTGCGCCAGCCGAATGCCCTCTAAATGGGAGAGCCCCTCCTCTCTTGGCGGAAGCTTGCAAGCTTGAGCTTGGAGCGGGAGAGTCGATCTAAGGCCGTGAGAAAGTCCAACTCGGCGAGGAAAACGTGTAGCTTTAAATGGGTGCCGGCCAGTCGAGTGGCTGGCCAATTCCATTTCAATCAATGATTTATTTGGCCACCAACCTATCGCTTGGTGGCGCAACTCAAGCTCAGCCCACTCTGCTTTGCTCTCGCTACACGAATCTAAACCATTGGCAACAATGATCAGCGGGCGGAGATGGCCGCCTGAAAGCTTAAACTTCCGCCCACTTGGGAGGAGCAAGCATGCCTTGAAGATGCGACACTTCAATGGGAATCTGTTAGTCTTGGTTTGGTTCTGATTGTAGCCGCCGACAATGCGGGGTTAAAAAACTCCCCTGCAACACAAACGAGCACTCCAAAATATCCAACGAATGCTGCTGGCTGTCCTCTCCATCCATCGCGACAGATCTTGGTCTTCTTTTTCGCCGTTACCGGCTTACCTGTTTTATCGTAGGATGCAGGCAGAGAGCAGTGGAGCAAGCGTGACATTAAATACGCTCTTGGGTGAGATTCATATCCTCTTTATCGGCGGCGGTGGAGCAATCTAGTAATCGAGCTCGTTCAGGTGGATAATGCAGTCGCTTCTCTCTTCTCAGCCAATTGTTTGTTTGATAACAATCCTCCTGCTTGAACCAAGATTGGAGGCACAAAATTCAAGCCCCAAGAGCAGTCTGTCGATAAGCCTCTCTGAGGCTACCTCTCGCTGGGCCTCCATCTCGCCTATCGAACTTGAATCCCATCGCGGATGTCGGCAGCCTGATTAGCTGGCTAATGTTGGTTTCAGTGACGAGTTTGTACAAATTTAGCTTGAACCTGATACTTGTCGCTGGTGTCCATGGAGCGGCAAAGCTCATCAATTTGGCGCTCCGTTCTCAGAGCGCAACCAATTAGGCCTCTGTAGGCAAAGACTCGAAGTATTGCGCCCAAGTGGGGACCAACAATGCCGGCCACCAGCCAGTAGACTCCCTGAACTGGCAACCAAACTGAGGGGGCCGAGTAGCCGAGGATGGAGATTGCCAATCTTGGCGCGAGGTCGCGAGCCGGATTCAAGATGGCGCCGCAGTTCGGACTGAAGGCTAAACAGATAAGGCCAATTA
>ENA-UOVY01000280-UOVY01000280.1-plant-metagenome-genome-assembly--contig:-NODE-280-length-31061-cov-631.708379_pt1 | contig 31061 bp, 15 predicted proteins | sample MGYA00249840_ERZ761561 | MGnify/ENA primary metagenome ERZ761561 (study PRJEB28882, sample SAMN05720143) | plant metagenome | isolation source: Guanajuato, Mexico | place: Mexico:Guanajuato, Mexico...
AACAACTGAGAGCACAAGCAAGCGACGGCAGTTCGTTGGAGCATTAATATGCCAGAGTCTACCACCTAAAACATGTGCATAAACCAGTTTAAATTCGGACCGTGCGTCACAGAGCAGCACTGTCGTGGCTTGGCATATAACAAGGTCGGCTCTGATTAGCTTCCTCGAACAGGGCACTTGTAGGTTGAATCTGATCAGCAAATACAAAACACCGGGCAGCTAGTGCTTGGGCGTTCTTAGCCTCAACCAGAAAGTTCGAGCATACGCATGGTGCATCTCACTTGGACCCCTCAGACCTATTGACCACTGAGCTATATTGGGGGCAGTCTTAACATGGCTCACATACCAGATCTCACACACCTCCTGGCCTTGGATTCCCGGACGAGTATCTCCCCATTCAAAGGACAGCACGGAACAATATTGATATCAAGGGATCACACAAACTCAACAGATTTCATGCCAAGCGTTCTCCTACAGCATTTCAGCCGCAAAGAGCCCCAGGCGCCAACACTGTTGGTGTCCTTGAGTCAAAATTGGACAAACTACTCTGCTAGTGCTGCTAAATGTGGTTTCAATCTAAGGCGAACCCAAAATATGGGTAAAATCGATGTTTTAGATTTGATGTCAATGTATTTAGGCGCCTTAAAGGAAGGTGTTAGTGATTTTGATCCGGGCAAACTGATACTCGAATCGGTTATAACCCACCTCGAGAAGCACACAACAATTTCTCCAAGCGATGGTACTAAGTTGACAAAACCTACTAAAGTTTTGATTGATGATCTGAGCATTCTCTTAACTTTGGGGTCGACAGCGAGTAGGATATATCAGCTCTTTTCTACGATTGAAAACCTGATGCGGGACTGTCAGCTACCCAAAGGTCACTCAAGCCACCTCATTATCCAGACTATGGCGATCAACACAACAAGTAACACTTACGATAACGTACCGAACGATTTGAACCACTTGATCGCCACCTTGAGTAATCATTGTGATATACTAATAACGATAAGACCTCTCGGATCAGGATACTCTACCCGAGTTGATGGAACAATCAAGATCTTCGACAATAGGCTTACGATAAGGAGTCAGTCCTCGTTATCAATCGGTGATACTAGCTTCCAGAAGCAAGCTACTCTACCCTTGTTTCCTGAAACTCCGGTCGAGATCTTGGCGAAGAAAAACTTTTTCTTCAAGTTGGGCGACCGCAAAGTTAGACTCATGTCGAGTGCCCTATTGTTTTGATTTTTGCCTGCATAGTTGGGTCGACATTGACAATTTGATGAAAGTTGCGGCAAAGACAAATCAAGATTTGTTCTTACCGAAAACTACCCCATATTCACCTTTCCTCGTCTCGCTGATGGCGCTCTGCTCACTCGTCAAATGCAGAGTCGTGAAGGACTTAAGTTACAAACTAGTCGATGAAACAAGAGTCTTGACCCATCCAAGATCGCCAAAACTCGTGCTTCATCGAATACAATGCAACTTTTTAGGAAGTAAGCACTAAACTGGTCTCAACCAAAGTCAGCAGACCTTTTTTATACCCGTTAGATAGAGATGGCTAGAAGCGAGTCCACAAACCCAACCCTGCTGTTACTCTAAGGATGGACATCATTCGGTGGATGACGTTTTATTTTGTTTTAGCTAGTGGGGTGACAGCCCCAGTCAACACTATATGTGCTGGGAATATGTCTGAATCTCCGGAAATTCGTCGCGGGCGCCATTAGCGGAATACATACGCGTTGACGGAAAATATTCGGCGGGCTCGTAATTGTAGCCATAAAGTTGGGTCTCTTTCTTGAAGTCGTCGGCGGTTTTGTCTAAATTTCTAGAATATGGCAACACGATTGAAATTTGGTTTCGCACCAAGTTCTCTTTCAGAATTACGAACAAATGTCTTTTGTTTCTGCAGCAGCTTATCAAGCAAGCAAACGTCATTATCAAGGTGATAAAAAATAAAGATGCAAAGCCAATGTGGACGTTGACATCAGAGCTAGGCTTCAAGCATTCCAACTTATTTTCCGGGAGTTCAACGATGAGTTTTCCTTTCAGAGCCGGAGGTTCAAAGCAGTTGAGGCCCTGTAACTCTTCCGTTAGTTGCAGATCCATCAGGATTGGTTGAATGTCATCTATCTGATGTTTGGCCTCGTGTCTGTGTGTGCCAAGATTCAGCGCGTCTTGGAGGGATTTTGATGTCTGGTTGAATTTCTTCAGCCATTGTGTCAGCCATTTAAGCTCGCAACCGCAGTGTAATGGATTGCCTCTTAGATCCATGACATATAGGGCGCTCGGCTCACCGCTGAAACTGTTGGGCAATGATTTTAGATTATCTGAGAACAGGCTCAGGTATGTCAGTTTTGGTAGGTTCTCAAAAGTACCGTCATCTACTCTCGTGAGATTCGTGTTATGCGTAATTTCAAGCCTTCTTAGTTCACTCAATCGGTCGAACACTCCACTTGGTAGACGTGCGAACGAACCATTATTCAACTGGAGTTCCTCTAGATTTGTTAGACCATTGAAACTATGTGGCTGTAAATGAGTTATCCTGTTGGCATTCAATCGCAGTGATCGAAGCTGGCTCAAATAAATAAAGGACAGCGATGGCACTTCTTGTAGATGGTTGGAATTGAGTGAAAGAAGGTGTAATGTGTGAAGTCCTTTGAAGGCTTGTTCGTGAATCAAATTGACTGAGCAAGAGTCTAGGTGAAGTTCTTGAAGTTTCTCGAGGAGAACGAAAGAATCAGGGCCGATGAAAGAGAGCTTGTTTTCGCTCAAATCGAGGTTTCTCAGTGAGGATGCAATGACTGAGGATGGGGGATAGGATGTTGAAAGTAGGCTAGATGCAGTGCTTTGCAATGCCAACGTCGGAACTTGGGTTAGCTGATTGCCTCGCAAATTGATATACTCCAGCTTGGCAAGTCCGAGAAGCGATTGGCTCTCCAAAGTTCGGATTGAATTGAATGATAGGTCCAGACGTTGAAGCTTGTGCCACCTAATAAATATAAAGTTCTTCAAAGTTGATAGGTTGTTATAGCTTAAGATGAATTCTAAAACATTGATTCTAATCATGTTCTTTATGATCTTTGGGTCCGTCAAAATTGCTGTGTCGAATGATTTTGAACTGGAGAGGCCGAGATCGCTAATAGTCTGGGCTCCTGATGAATCTTTGAGTTCGATTATACTGTTATGACTAGTATTTAGGGAAATGAGGTCTACATTCTTACTGATCTCATGAAAATCAACCATCGTTATTTTGTTGTAGGCTAAGTCGAGAATTTCCAACTTTGTAAGATAATCTGAGCCGATGAATTGAGTTGTTTGAGCATGATTTATGGTGAGTTTCTTGGTGTCAGGGTGTAGCGTATGGGGTATACCTGAGGCCCGAGTTCGGTCCTTGCAAGTGGTCTCGAGGTTACGCTCATCACAGGTGCACATCTTTGGGCATAGGTTTTGTTGCTGATATGTGAGACGGGTACCAATCAAAAGGACTAAAAACGTGAGAATCACGATTGGTCCGAATGGAGAGGGTGAGTTGGATTTGTACGTGTCGGCTCGTGGTGAACCGTGGATAGAGGCGAACCTTTCTTCCGATCTAAACCCTCTGAGCTTGTGTCTCGCTCGAGATCTTAGGAAATGCACGGATTCAGTGTTCATGGCTAATTCTATTGGGCCTCTTTACGAACCGTCCCAATAGCTGATGATTGTCGAGATGTTTGTTTTGGTAATGAGTATCTCAGTAGTAGAGTCTGAGTATGATCTCTTGGGAAAAGCCTGAAAAATTGAGACGAATCAAATGTCTAATTTGAGGATGATGCATCTTGGGCGATCTTTCTTGCTAAGACCTGGGATGTGGGATCTGATTAGTGGACGAAAGTACCGGTCGAAAAATGGCCCCAAAAAGCAATAAATATCCAGCGTTGGGCCATTTGATCATCGAGAGGGGCGAGCGGCGATTTGTAGCCTAGAACTGGGCCTGTGCGTTCACCTCGGGGGGGGGGTAGGGGAAGGAAAGAAGTTCTCAGTTTGTGCTGCGCTTTTTCCATTAACTTTGGCCTCTGCGAAACTCAAAACCAAAAATAAATACTAGTTCAAGCCGAAGATGGGCGGCTGTATCAGCACGACGGTCAAAGCTATCGGGTCACTATCATTGAACCATCTAACATGATGACTTCTCGTTAGCCTCCAGAGATAACAGATAACTCGACTGATTTCGAAAGAAGTACAAGCCAGTGACTCACCAATTCAAGAAGAGTTGCCTTATTAAAATGGTAAGGATCTACTTCATATTTAGGTAGAGATGAATTATGTAACAGGCGCTTTGTTTGACTGGTTATCTAATGTTAGAGTTGCGGCTTACTTCATAGAGAGCAGAATAGAGCGATTTCTCGTCGTCTCCATGGTGAGAGAAAGTAATTGAGACTGGAGAGGAGCTAGTCACAAGATACAGTTGCATTGTTGCGTCTCAAATGTTGAAGATTTGATTGCGACTCCACCACCCACTCGATCCGTCCCATTTCTCTGCTATATGCCCCCGTCCTGTTGCGTCACAATGGCCCGATGGAGTCGCATCAGCCCGGATTGTGTCGCCGTAGATCTCGTCCAAGTTTCATTACCCCGTCCAACAACAATAATGGAGACAGAGCCTTGAAAGGCTAAATTGACGCATGAAACCAGATCGGTCGTGTTTCCAAAAATTTGCATACTAACATGTTGGAGAGTTAGAAAATCGACACTTGTGGACCAAATTCAGGTTGCTCAAAGGATTATGCACGCAAATGATATTAGCGGCCCTCGAACGATACGTAATCTAAGCTATATTTTTCCAATGCTCCGGTGACTCCATTGTCATATACTCTTTTGTTTGTCTTCTAGCCCACTCGCCTGGGGCTTTGGCTGCCGGAATTGAATCAAAGATTTAGCTAACAAGCCTGGTCTAGTCTAGTTTATTCTAGTCAGATAAAAAATGTTGTGAAAAGCAATCGCATGACTTTGCAGCTTATCTTTCCGATCTCGTCTTGTCAATCAGTTGCTTACAAGTACTATTGATATTGCAATGTGATGATAAGATCATAACCAAACTATAACCAAAATAAATGAATAAAAACAAACGCTTGCTCTCTAGTCCATCATTTAGTACCTCGATCAGTGGGAGCAGCAAGTGTTTGCATTAGAATTGTTTGAGGTTTGTGTGAGAAACTAGCCGGTCAGAGCAAGTTTTTGGTCAATCTAAGGATAGATAAGACTCACTATTGTCACCACTCACCTATGGCCGTTCTAGAACAAACTACCGCGCAAACAAAAACCGTTACCATGTCAAGCCAGACCAAACAGGACTCCTCATCAGATCTACTTAACGCAAGCAACCAGCTCCAACTCCAGCACAACCATCAACAGCTACAGCACCAGGAGAATCGAAGGCCGCAGATTGAACACCAGCACTTGTTGAACAATCACTTGCATTCAATTTATAACACTAACTACATGAAGGTAGAATCTGCAACTAGGTCACTTTTGGTCAGTCACCAGCAATTGGAGATAATTTGCCAATTGTTGGAGGATGAATTTAAGCGAGGTTTGCACAGGGAAACTAACCCTGTTGCTAATGTTAAAATGTACCCAACTCACATCAAGGATCAACCAGCCAATTATAACACCATAGGCCATTTTGCTGAACCAGAGGAGGGCAAGTTTTTGGCCCTAGATTTGGGCGGAACAAATTTCCGAGTTATACTAGTTGAGCTTGAAGGGAGCCAATTTCACATGGACAATGAAACTTACTCCCTATGCCAAGAGCTGATGCACGGACCTGGAAGTCAATTATTCGATTATATTGCAAACTGTCTACTAAAGTTTGTAACTAGACGCAATCTCAACGGCATTCGGCTTCCGCTCGGCTTCACCTTTAGCTTTCCTTGTCAGCAGGAGGCTCTAGCGCATGCAAGGCTTGTAAACTGGACTAAAGGCTTCAAGTGCTCCGGAGTTGAGGGAAGGGATGTTGTTGAGTTGTTGCGAGAGGCCATTGAGCGGCGCTCTGATCTTGACATTGAAGTTATGGCAGTCGTCAACGATACAACTGGAACGCTCATCTCTTGCGCCTATCAAAACAGAGAATGTCGGGTTGGTTTGATAGTTGGCACAGGAACAAACGCTTGTTACATGGAAAATCTAGACAACGTACATTGCATGCATCCAACCGACGACAAATTGAACCAGGACGGCCAAGATTCGTTCAACGAAAGTTGGCGCCCACCGAACAACAACAACAAGCACCAAACTACCGTTGTGAATACCGAATGGGGCGCGTTTGGCGACAACGGCATACTCGATTTCATGCGGACAAACTGGGATCATGACATAGATGTGAATAGTGTCAACAGAGGTAAGCAGAAGTTCGAAAAGTTAATCAGCGGCTTATATATTGGCGAATTGTGCAGACGAATTATGGTAGATATGGCACTTGAAGAAGGTGCCCTTTTTCAGACAGTCAGCGTAGATGGCAGAGATGTCGCTGAAAGTCTTTGTTTTGCTGACGCCGAAAGAGTGAGACAGAGGAACAAACTATTGGTGGAAGGGCCATTCACAAAACCCTTCGCTTTTGAGACCAGATTTGTAAGCATGGTTGAGAGTGATCCCGTGGACACTTTTGAAAACACCCGGCGAGCCTTGTACGAGGCGTTCAAGATTGATTGGGCAAGCGACCAGGATTGCGCCAGCGTCAAGCTCATTTGCGCCCGCGTCTCAACTAGGGCCGCCCACTTGGTCTCGGCAGCAGTCGCCTGCTTGCTAAACAAGATGGGCAGACCCCACACGGTAGTTGGTGTCGATGGGAGCATGTTCAAGTATCATCCCCACTTCCACTCGATCATGGCCAAAAAGACAAAGGAACTAACGCACCCAGAGTACAAGTTCCAGCTCATGTTTTCAGAGGACGGCAGCGGCCGGGGCGCAGCCATTGTAGCAGCGGTCGCTTGCAAACAAAGACGCGTATCTAAGGAACTGATGGAGCGAGAGCGGAAGACCTCCCTCCTACAGGTTTCGACAAACTGAATTGTCAAACCAAAGCATGTTGGCCAGCAGTTTTCATCCATATCCAGAGTGTCATGAAGGTTACACACATATAATGTACATAGGCCGCCATCTCACATAATCATTATCGTGAAGAAAAAGAAAGACAGAATTGCCTCTAGCGAGGCTAAAGCTTAAGTATGTCCATGAGCTACGGGGAGGGACGTTTCACCACTTGGAGCCGGTTTTAGGTGCTACACGCCCGTTGTAATCCCGTCCAATACTTCCACAATGACATCCGTCTGACATGGAACACTTCTAATCTTGTTAGAACTACATTTTAATACGACTAGAGAAACGTTTCTTTTCTTCCTTAAATAAAACTTATTCCAATTAGCAACAGCGACAAGCAAACTTGGATTCTACTTCTGTTGCTGTTGCTGTTGTTGTTGTTGTTGTTGTTGTTGCTGCTGCTGCAAAACAAAAAGATTCGGGTAGTTCAGCATATTTGTGTGATTAATTAACCACATCTGTTCAAGTTGCTGTCTGTTGATCGTCTGTGGAGTCAATGTGTTTTGTTGTGCTTGAAGCCCTAGGTTCAGGGTTGGCTGATTGTCTAACCTCGTATTGCCAGTCTGTGCAGAGTACTCGCTCGTCTGATTGGCCAAATACTGTTGTCCTAATAGCAAATGAGCACCATGAAAGTGATTGTCGCCAAAGAACAAATTACCCCGAGGAGTCCAGGGATATGAATCAAGGGTTTGCTGTTGTGCCCTCCCTTGCGGGTGGTTTGTTCGCCTAGTGGATTCTGGATTGAAGATATGAGACGAACTAGGCTGAATTACTTGGCTGTCGAGATATATAACGCCGCATGTTTCGTCCTTGGTTTGTACCGAACTCTGATGGCTAACTACACTTGAACTTGCTTGTCCCTCAGATATCGCTCGAGACTTATTGAAGGATGCACCGGATCTCTCGGGTGCACTTGAGGGAAATTTGTTCGTCTTAAAGCCTTCCAATCGCTCACTGGTAACTCTTTGACTCTCATTGGTACAACTCACCGCCTTTATCCCATCGCACTGCCATGTACCTCTTGATCTTGATTGGCCGTAACCTTCGTCCAGGCCTTCTGATCGTTTGTCCGATCGGCGGGAGCCTGTGTTAATCTTTCTATATTTACAAGAAGCTGCTTGTCCTCCGTCTCCCACGAAAAGTATCTGATCTAACCGAGGAGGTGGAGTAATTGATGTCTGACTGTGGCAATTAGTTCTTTTGAGTTGATTCCTATGATCGTTCAACTCTTGCAATGGTTTCGTTTCGGTCGAAAACAGATCACACGCTACCTTGTCTTCTTTGGTGAGTTCTATTGAGCTGATGGAGGCTGCTCGTCGCCGACTACAGACTGCATTATAGAGAGTCCCCGAATTGTTCCTGAGAACGCCCTCCAAAATGGAACTGCGTTCAAGCTTCCTGTTGGTGGTTGGGTCAATAAATTGAATTCTAGAGTTTCCCTTCTCTCGTTCAATGAATAGTGAACGCTGACTGTCATTAGCTTGCAGTGAATATCTCTGGGCTTGGTCTCTCTTGAAAGAATTCTGAAATTCAAGATGGCTTGATGTTGAATTGGGCTGACTCAATTTCGAAGACAATATGCCAGGTTTACGTGATCTAACTGGCTCAGATACTTTGTTCGACGCCACTTGATTGTGCGAACTGTCTACAGACGGATATTGCCAGCTTGTCAAAAACTTAGAGGGTTCACCTAAAGGGACCATGATTCTAGATCCAGAGTCGTTGATTGAAATGTGTTGCTGAGGTGATGAAAGAGCGTCTGATCGGTTCGAAGTCTCAGAAATTGGAGAGCCGTGGTGCATTAGAGTTGTAGGGTTGATTGCTGACTTTTCTGATTTTCTGAATTTGGCTCGCCGATTCTGGAACCAAACCTGAACTCGGGCTTCCGTTAGGCCAATCTGCTGTGCGAGATCTTCTCTTGTAAATACATCCGGATAGTGAGTAGATGCGAACGCCTTTTCCAACTGCTCCAGTTGATAGTTACTGAATGTTGTACGATTTCGACGTTGCTTGCGGCGCATAAGCATAATACTACTCAGCTCTGATGTTTCCCCACTCATCGTATCATTTGTAGTGCTAGCCGCGCTATGCGACTGTTGTTGTGAACCAACTAACACTTCTGGTCGAATATCTGATGGACAATCGCGCTGATTTATCTGAATAAGTGGCACGTTAAGATTTGAGTTCAATGTGATAGCAGCTCTTTGGTGCCAAACAATCCTCTGATGATTATAAAAGTTTGCAAACGCGTTCAGACTTGCACCAAGATTAGCGGGGTCACCAAAGACCCCATTTGGAATGGGAGGCGAGAGTTGGTTATGATTATACAAGCTAGATAGCATCGCTGATGGCTCCCTCTCTTGATCCTTGATATAATTATTAAGCTCGTCAGCCATCGAGCTGCAACGATGGCACTTCCTTTCAGGTTGGGAGTGCTGCTGGATTGGCTCCTCAGATCTTAGATTACAGCTCGCGCTGTCATACTGGATTGGTTCATTCGAATCCTTGTTGGTTAAATTGAGAGCAGTTTCAAATTCATCATCCCTCTTCCGATCATTTGACCAAATCAGATCATAGTGATCAACGGGTGGCGACAAAGGTAACCGGGTGTCACCTGAGCTTAACTGAATCCTGAACTTTTGTTCCCAGTTAGGAGGTACCTGCGTTTGATCAACTTTAGCCTCTTTTTCACTCTTTTCCACTTTTGTCTGATACGAATTGAGATTATTCGTTGAGTCAGATGGTGTGTTAGTGTTGAAATCAATATTCTCAACTGGAACAGGGACAGGTCGCTTAGAAATTAAAGCCGAGCTACCTGTAAGACCCAAAGCATGTTGACGTCTTCCACAATTTTGTCTAATACTTTTTTTCATTAAACCGAGTTGTAGCGAACCAACCAAGTTCAAAACAGGCGACTCGTTTGAACTTTGAGGGCTAGATAGCAATCGAAGTCCGTTTGCGAACTGACATCGATCACTCTCGGATGAAGAATCTTGGTCCTCGAGCGGAACAAGATCGGAAAAGTTATCAGACCGCCTACTATTCAACTTCGAGTCTGAACCCATCTTAGATCCATCATCAATTATTGGGTCGAATTGATCAAAGTTAAGAAGATCATTCCCACCTGTAGCCGTAGAATCCTCTGAGGAGTTACCTAAAGAATCGGATTTCGCTTTGGGTTGCAAACTCATAGGCTCGTAAACATTGGCACACATCTTCTCTTCTTTTTCGATGCCCATTCCCACCGCAATACCTACACTCTTTGTGGAGTCGTTTTGCGAAGTTGTGAACCTCTCTTCATTGCTCGTGGACAAACCTCTGAGAGCACGATTTTCGATGGGTTTCGATACATTTTCAACTAGAGACTTCATGGCCCAACAATTCGTAGCAACAGTCACCGATTCATAAGCTAAGTTATCACTCGATTTGATTCGATCGCTTTCAATTTTGGTTCCATGGATGAGATCCGTCGTGTTAGCCTGAACCTCATTCCTCCGTTCACCAGTTTTGTCATCGATTTCGATCATTGAGCTATTTAAGCTTTCAATCTAAACGAGGTTGAGCACTGTCAATGATATAATCAGCTTTCTACTATTAGGAGTCAGCGAGCAAGTCCAACGTGTCAGAACTAACACATATCGTTACTCCATGAGGTAGCCACGTAAACAACTAACTGGCTATTATTAACTACACCAGTCGGATGAACATTTTTCATCCTCGAGAGCGAAATTTTCTCTTGATATCGTTACCCTCATCGTTTCGTGTCACAGAGGTTCAATCCTAACTCTTGTAGCTCGATAGGAAATTTGTGGTGGAGGTTCTTCCTCTCAAAAAAGAGCTCGAACCTTGGTGGAGAAATTATTGAGCATGAGTAGTCTGAGGCTTCAATGTCACGAGTCAACTCTGGAGGCCTTTCGCCTGAAAGCGTTCTATAATTAGCAGTATACTATCTATTACTGCACTGCAAACTCCAACGAATGCCCACAAAAACTCTCCCCAGCTATCGCTCATCAGCTCACACTCTTCAGTCGTCTCAATGTCTAACTGTTCAGCACCGGATGCAATACAAACCGTTCCCATCAGTCTCACCGTCAGATAAGGCACCTGAGATCAGATTAAAAGCGCTTCAAAACTCTCCCATCGCCTTGCAATAGTTATTCCAAATCCAAGTCGTTGCTGCATCGTACTCACCTTTTTTGTTCTACACTTGATGAACCAGAGAACCACCTGATTGTGTTCTTGGATTTCTGTTTATCTGAAATCAAAACTTGCGATCTGGCTGGCTCGATTCTCCCGATCTCTATAGGTACGCGCGATGTTAACCAGAAAATTTTGAACATTGTTTTGGGCGCACGTTGGGCTTTTGAGCATGCGCAGAGTGCCACTTGACCGTTTTGGTGCAATCCTTTCCTAGCGAACTGGGGGCCAGCCTACGAGCGACTGGCCCTAGGATTTCTGCACGACTCAGCTCGGCTCTCCCCTCCTCGTGAGGCGCCGGTCTGTTTTTCACCCAAAACTCGCGTGATCAAATTATATCAGCTCCATAATTTCAATTTTACCCAATTCAAAGATAATAAACGTCCCTCGTCCAAGTTGGCCAAATATATTGTTGATAGAGGGAGGCCCAGACAGTGGCAATTGGTCGTACCTGAGTCCGAGCGAACACGTGCTGTTGGTTTTGATTAAATAAAAATCTCTAACAAATTGCCCAATGCAGCCACTAGAACAAGAGGGAACTGGCCAGAGTTAGTCCAAATGACAAGTTTATTAGATTTTCTTTCCTCATCAGTGGGATTCTAGATTCAATTCAATTGGATCCAATTTGGGCGACCAGTTAGCGGAGCACATGCAACCGGAATGTTGCCAGGGCTGCCCCTTCTAGTGTAGCCCAAATTTCCACTAAAATCCTAATCAAGTTTCCACCGCCCAAGCCGTTCTAATGGCCCCCACAGTAGACCAAAATTTGCCCACCAAACCCATCCCCTTCTTCCCCTCGAGGGTCTCTTGGGCGACAAGAATCGCGTGAATTTTGTGCAATTAAATTTGACGCCAGCACAGTGCGCCACGGGTGGGGGGAGGGGGCGCCAAATTGTGGGGCCCCAAAACTGTCGGACAGCCCATGATGGTTCCATGCTGTGCTCACTTTTGATTGATTAAATCATCAAAAAGATTTGATCAACCTCATCTTATTATCAGATGTTGCACAATGCTGGCGAGTTGCCTCTGATTGCCTTAATCAAGCGTCTCACGCAGGTCACGTCGTAGATGAACTCTAGCATTTAAATTTACAAGACGGCTCGCACCGCTCAGAGGAGGCAGGACAGTGACCAAATCTTGAGCAAACAGAAACTTAGTTGATGAAAACTCAACGGTCTGCTCCCTTTTTGTCACCCATCAAGATGTGAATAGCAGATTAGAGACTGTACAACTTGGTTTCGACTAGAACTTTACAAGTTGCCTTAATTTTTATCCAGCTTCGCGGCCACTGATAACGCCGCAGATGTAATTAGTCCCAAGATTACCTCCAACTTTATCGAGTTACACCCTATGGTCACTCTCCAGCACTTGGATGCACTAAGCGGCTTCATTATTATATTACACGGTCAGTCTAGTGGGCCAGAAGGAGCGCGATAAGCCTTGGAGAGCACAGATGGACCGATTCGCCCATACCAACTCCAATCGATTGATGTTGTTGTTGTTGTCGTCTATGTGTGCGGATGTGACTTCCGGTCTCTGGATTCCCTAGCCTGGACTGTGTTGCGCGTGGAAATTCTATTATGATAATCAACTTTTCTCCCTCCCTCATTCACTTGGGTTGCTGTCGATTTAGTTGACGAGAATGGCCTGCACCGTGGTTCCTCTATTTCTAGACGGCCAATCTAATTGTCGGATGGCGTCTGAGATGATGGATACAAAGGGAGAGCCAGTTTGATCTACAACAAAGTGGCCCGGCCACACGTCCGTTACATGCAAACTCATTGGGCTAGCTAAATTCTCCAACACTCAGCTGATCTATCATTCACCATGTTAGAACCGATAAGACGCAACTCTGCAATGCCAATATAGAGGGCGAGCGAGCGGGTATATGCGGTAGACCTGCAGCAAATTTTCGCTAGTTTAGGTCCCTTTTATGGTGTGCAAGCTTTTTCCAAATATTTGCCCGACTCCATGATCAGGTAGACCTTCGAGCTGACTATGTGACTCCCAATTGGGCTCGGTTGAGCTGGGGTTGCTGGTTCGAGCCTCGATGCCATGTTCCAAAATCCATTATTTGCACTCGCACTGGGATCAGAGTTGACTCTTTTGTTGGTTAGAAGCTAGAGATAAACCTTCCGAGTCCAGCACTTGGATCTAGGGAGCTGCTCTCTTCTGACTTCATCGAAACAAAGTAACCTCAGAGAGGGGCCGAGCGGAAGGCGGTAACCAATGGTGCTCTCGTTGGATCACCCATCGTGATGCCAATAGCAAAGCCCAAATTGCGACCATGAGAGTCTAATGCACAAGGAAATAAAGAAGAAAAATCGTTTCGTTTAGTGATTGCGGTTTTGACAGAATGAAAATTGATGACTTTTAAATTTCTCGCGCGAGCAAATCACCACCTATCCTCTGGGCCAAACACTCCAATCGAACGGCCTCCCTGAGAGAGTTTGCTAAACTCGCCCACTTCCTGTCCTCGTGATCAAATCTAAGGGACAAGTTGATTGCCTTTGAACGAGACCTTCCAGCGGACAATATCGCCAATTCAATCTCACAAATCCAGCCAACACATAACTAACAATGGCCTGCTGTGATTTCACTTTTATGGTTGGGTCCACAAATAGAGTGGACCAGCAAATTGATTCTGGCCAAAATCTAACCGCTTCCGTTCGTTCGAAAACAACTGGGAACAGGTTTAGGCTATCCCCTGATGACAAATTCAGGCCGAAAAGGTGAAGCAGTTGATTTTTAAACTTAATCACCCCATTCTAGGGCAGAGAAAGAGGTGCCGCCAATTAACGTGCCACCGACGGGAAGCTTCGGTAGCACCTCTCTCTGCCCCCCCCCCAACCTGGATAGAGACCGAAGCCATTCGCTCTCGTTCCTCTTCCTTTCCGGGCGCAGACTCAACAATCCTTTCTCTATCGAACGGAAATGAGTCATGCTCATGCTAAATGATGTCCCAAACGCCACATTCGAGTGGGCTTCACTATGGAGCATCTCAATCGATCGCAGCCAGCCTATGTTAGCGTGGCCGCATTTGCCACTGGATAACCTTTGCAGCCTCTGAATTGGCTCCTCGGTTTAGACTGAATCCTCACTCAATTCGATTCTACCTTCACGAGGGCAACGAAGGTGCAAATAGTCGCAATCCAAACTAGTACCTTTCGCGGAGAGTCTGCCACGAACGCCTCTCGCTCGACCTTAGCAGCAGAAGCCAGTTGTCCATGCTCTAGAGCTAGAGATTGCGAGCTTGCTCAGCCGATGCTTGGACATATTTCACTTATAAACCTTTGCCGAAGCTCCCAGGCTTGTACTGCTCAGCCTAGAGGGATCGGGGGCCTATGCAAGTTGACGTTAGTTCAGTCTGTGCCCTTAGAGGTATCGGTTGTCTCTGGAGTAATTATTGTTGTGCGACATTTATTCCCGATCAATTAGTTTTCCACCGAATGTTGAGCGAACTCGATCACTAGTATAAAAGATCGGGCGTCTCCAATCTAAATTCACCAGTCTCCCCAGGTTCCAGCTTCAATTACAAGTCAAAACTACTTAACTTGGTTATTCTATCTAAGAGCATACAAATCTAACAAGAATGAACAGTTTCTGCACCTCAGTGGTTTTGATTGCAGGATTGGTCGGCGTTGCCCTAGCCAAAGGACCAGTTGGTCATGGAATCGGCCGCATTCACCCGCACATTGAGCACGAGGAGGCTGAGTTGGAGCCATTCCTACACCATGGCCACTTCCGCTCACCACTCGGTCACCTAAGTGACGAGCACTTGTTAGAGGAGCTCAGATTCAGGGGACACCATGGTCTTGGCGGACTGGGGTCAGGATTTGGGCATGGACACCATGGTTTTAGCCGAGGAGGCTTGAGAAGGCGAAGCGGAATTGGCAGACGCGCTGGATTGGGTGGAGCAGGTCTAGGAGGAGGTCTCGGTGGTGCAGCTCTCGGTGGCGGTGCTCTTGGTGGACTAGAGGGAGCCAAGGGATCGGTCGGTGCCATTGGTGGCGCAGCTCACCAATCTGCCCACGGTTCTCTTGAGAATGCCAAGGGAGGACTCGCGGCCAACGCCAAGATCCTGAATGCCGGACACCACGAGAACATACGCAACGAGAACGAGGGACTCCACAAACATCAGGTGTTCAATAACGACAAATTGATTGTCAAGGATCACACATCTGGTGTCAATGATGTAGATGGGTTCCGCACTGCGACTGGCGCCTCTGAGGGTGGCCATATCACAGCTGGTTCTGGTAACCTACTGGCTGGAGGAGAGCTCAACCGTATCGAGGGAGGTGAGGAAATGGACGGTGAAATCGGAGCTATAGGAGCTTCAGGCTCTGAGATTGCTGCTGGTGGAGCAGCGGGAGGAGCTGCAGGAGCTGGTGGAGCTATTGGAGGCGCAAAGGTGTAGAAACTCTGTAGAGGAAAGAGGATGATATTGGACGACACATTAGCGACTCGGACTGTGAGAACGATTGAAGCAAATTAAACTCTGTAGGTGCAAACTTAAGTTCATATATTCATAGTGACTAGTGAGCTGCCATAATTTAATTGAGACTCAGAGAAGACCCTGTCTCTTGAGATCTTCGTAAGTTTTCTTATTTACAACGTTTCCCTGAGAATCTTCATACTCTTCTTCGTTTAGTGGTTGAGACTTGTCCTTTTGCCTTTCACTCTTGAGTTTATCCCACAAATTTATGGCATCTTGTATGTTTGTTATGTTCGCGAAATGAGCAGTATTGGGTATACCAAGACATCGCATACCATGAGCATGTCTCCATTCGGCAAAGTGGCGCTGGAAGGTTTTAGGTCCTTTATAAGTCGCATTACCGCATATTTCGCAGGTAAACGTCAAGTTAAGACCATGCAACTTGTATAACCAATATGGAATTGGTTTGCCATCCCAGCCTAATGGGAGATTCTTTGGGTTGTATATCACTTCATCTTGGTTGTTATCCTCGTCGTCAATATCACTGATTTCGTCATCGGATTCGTTCCTTTCCTCTGCAGTTCTTGCCTGCTTTCGTTGAACATTCTCGATAGTTGCTTGGCGTTGATCGTTAAAATACTCGGAGTACATGGATAGTTTTGACTCTATGGATGCAATGTGGAAGGGGTTAATGGCTGATCTCTTTTTACCTTTCTTAGTTGTTATCGAACCGGCTCGTAGGGTGTCATCGATTTCGTTTGCTGACTTCCCTCGTACAGACCAGAGTCGTTTTGCTCTCTCTTCCAAAGTTCCGCCACATTTAAGACCACGCACTTGTAATTCCTTCTTCAGACATTCGAGACCAAGCTCCATAAGCTCATCACAAGATTTGAAAGATTCGAGATCTACCATTTGTGTGTCGTTCGAGATGGTCCGATCGGAATCGTTGAACCATCCTGGAATTGTTCGATCCTTCCATTGCTGAAGAAATTTTTCATTCACTTTGTCCTCCAGATCCTGGTAATCGAGCAGCGGTTTCGCTCGTCGACAGAATCCTCTGAAATATTCTAGCATCATTTCGATGTAAGTCTTGTAGGCTGAACTGAGCCTGTACTCACGGTCGAGATCGTTGAAATGATCGAATTTATCCAGGAAGGTCAAGTAATTGGGCTTATTCGTTTCACGTTTGACCACTTGGAGGAACGCCTCATGACACTTTGTCAAATCTAGATACCTGCCGTAGCCTTCCTCGTCAGTGAACTCGATCTGCTTTTCCACCCGAGTAACAATGGGAGCGGCAATATTGGGAGTATCAACAATGTCCACCAAGTCTGTCGTTGGAAGTCCCCTAGTGAGTCTTCCGATTTCGCCCTCTCTATCGAGCGACTCTGCATCAAGGGACTCGTCAATATCATCATCCTGCGGATTGCCTTGCGCTGTATCTCGAATACCTTCTTTCTGCTGTTTCGTTTTCACACCAAGAGCTATTTGTCTCGCTGCCTCAATTTCATCGAACTCCGATGCAAGAGTGACAACTTGTTCGTTTGAGTGCTTACTGTAAAATTCTTTAATATCCCTAAGAGCGAGATAGAATTCACTAAAAACGCTTGAGTTGGTTTTGGACTTGGATTTGCACATCTGATCTGCTTCACTCTCATAAAGAGCCAGTAAGTCCTTGCTACACTTCATGTATCTATCCAGGAGAGCTTTCTGTCTATGTTCGCTCTCCAGTTTGTCACGATGGCCAGTTTTCTTGCTCAACATTTCGTTCACAATAGCTTGCTCAACTCGGTCGCGCTCCTCGTGGAGGCTCCTCTTTTCTTCGATTATTGAGTTCATGTCAGCGCTTCAAACTAAACAGGTGGAAGGAGGCGAAACACCGCGATTAATGGGAGTGAAACCACGTTCATCAAGTGTATGATTGTGGTTCAAAAATAAGTAAATATAATGTGAGTATCACACGAGTTGGTCTCCTGTCGGCATTCTGCGCCGACATGGTAAGTTTTTGGTCTATTTGTGGTGTGCAGTGGAACACAAAATCGTCGGTTCCAAATGCGACCACTAGGCTTCGCTAGAGTCGCATTCCCGAGGCAACATTTTGCGTTTTGGCGCAGGATTAGTTGGCGCAGCTGTGGGCGCGCAACATGCGCAGATCCATTCGGTAACATGGGCAGATCTTACGCATTTTGCTTGTTAGTTACCGATTGCTGTCGAAGCTACTTGACACTCGGGGGGCTCTTCGCATTTTGAATCCGGCAATAGAAATAGTAAAAGCGGCAAACGAAATGGGGGCCGAGGTTGAGGTTGATTAAGTTGAGGGGAGGAACGTTAAACTTGGCCATCATAACATTAGACATCAACACATTGATTCTACAATGAACATCTTGCTCATTGGCGCTTTGCTCTGATTTTAAATTTGGGCATCGAGCGATAGTGTGATGGTTCGATTTGGAGGGTTCATTTGTTAATGTGAGAGTGAGGCAGTAGGATCCTTGATAGATGAGATTTGTTTTTCTTGCTTTTCAAGTAGGAGCCCAGGTGAGCAAATTTGAAGGTAGAACCAGGGGCATAGAGAGCGCGAGCCAAGTCCAAGTCGATAGATAGAGATTGCTGGAATCGTGATGAATTTGGTGTTTTAGAAGCTAAACTACTTTGAGGCCTCTTGGACGAATTAACTAAGCTTATTGAACAAACAACCCAATGCGTTTTGTCCCGGAAACGATGCAAGTTGATACCGAATTGAAGGAAGCCAAGCTTAGTCAGATGAAGTTTTCCATTGATTCCATTTTGTCGCCAGCAAGCGCGAGGGCGCCAAAATCGAGCGCAAACAAAAGGTCCACCGAGCTCGACGAACCCAGATCGGCCACTCAATCGCCAAGCGAGCCGGCCGAGAGGGGCCAAGTTGTGGCCGGCAAATCCGCTAGCCGAAGCTCATCGCCAGAGCCAGCGCCACTACCAATGCAGGCTGCCCAGCACAACCAACAGGTTAAACCAGAATCTCAGAACACCACCGACGAGGAAGACGAAGATCAGCGCCAGAAGCAGAGGCACGAGCACCACCACCAACACCAGGCGGACCTGATCGCCTCCTTCGTGGCCCAGCAGCAGCAGCAGCAACAACAACAACAACAGCAGCACCATCAGCACCAGCACCAGCTACCGCCGAGCGCGGGCCAGTTCAGGGCGAGCGTGGGCCCGCCAGTGGGCCAACCCGTGGGCCCGATGCCCCAGCACCTGGCGCAACTCCATAGCGCCCAGCAGGCGGCGGCCATGGCCGCGGCCGCGGCAGCAGCGGGCCACCATCACCTGATGAACGTACACCACCCGCACCATCCGTACGCCGGCCAGCTGGGCCCCCAGTTCGCGCACATCTCGGCCGGCCTACACAGATTGTTACACCTGCACCCATATAGGAAACCAAAGCGCATTCGCACCGCTTTCTCGCCCGGCCAGCTCATTCAGCTTGAGAACGCGTTCGAGAAGAACCATTATGTTGTTGGCACCGAGCGGAAGCAGTTGGCTCAAAGATTGAATTTAACTGAGACACAAGTGAAGGTTTGGTTCCAAAATAGGCGAACCAAGCACAAGCGCCAGAAACAGGAGGAGGGCGACGCTGGCGGAAACGGGGCTGGCTCAGGCAAGAGTCGCGATTCGTACAGTCCAAACGAGTCCGAGGGCTCGCAGGGCGACGAAATGGAGGCTGAGAGCGAGCTTATGGACGAGCTTGACATGGAGAACGAGCGCGTCTATAGTCCAGCTGGCTCGGATCACTCGCTCAGTGGCCAGGCGCCCCATCACTCGCACCACCGTCTCCAAAATGGAACCAACCTGAGCCAAGCGCAACACCATCACCTATCTCAGCAACACCAGCAGCAGCAGCAACAACAGCAGCAGCAACAGCACCATCAGCAGCTACTGAACGGACTAGGCGCACCTCTAGCAACTGGCTCGAGCTTGTGCGAGGATGAGGCCACAAAGCGAGCCGCCATGTTGTCCTCGTTTCAGCGCAACGCGGCCGCTAGTGTTGCGGCCAGTGTTGCTGCAGCAGCAAACCAACACCACCAGTACTCGCCTTTCTTTGGGTTCCTCTCGTTGGCCCAGGCGCAGCAGGCAGCCAGCGCGGCCGCTGCCGCAGCGGCTGCACACCACCACCACCAGCAACAGTCTCAATCGACGAGTCAGTAGATATTACCTTTGTAATCAGCAAAAATAAACCTAATTGCACCTTGAACTAAGCCACAAATAAACAAACCCGACCTGGTGTCGCTAATTCGGATTAGACTGGAAGAATCAAACGCTCTCTTTCTCTCTTTCTAGATCGATTGCGGTGCATTCGGCGCCGCAAAGCGGTGAGTGGACTCTTTCGCAAACGAAATCGAGCATCTCGCTTTATTAGGGGCCAGTATTCAGGCTCCGAAGATGGTCCAACAGTTAAGAGGCTAGCTTAAAAGGGATGCCCAAAGGTAGAGGTGGAGACGCTTGTCCGTCGAGTTACAGCCATTGTATATTAATCAATTTGATGGGCCTTTAATTAATCTGCTGTCAGCTGAATGGTTGAGCCAACACATAAACTGGCCCGAACACAATCACAATGGAACAATATATCATGATAAGTGAATAATGGAACCATAATAATGGCTAGATAACGATGGCTAAAGGCAGCCAAAGCAACAGGCTAAACTGCTTATGCAATTGCGCCTGTGAATCGCGCGTATAAGGTGCTCTTTTGCTCAAAAAGCACCATCCCGGGGAGGTGGTGGAGAGAGAGAGAGAGGGAGGGAAATCGTGGAGCAAAGTTTAGAAAGTTTTGGGAACCCAAGAATATATTAGGATGATGTTTCTTCCAGGGACAAGCAGAGAAAAAACAACAATAATGACCATTCTCCACACTCATCCACAGACCTCAAACGGTTCACCTGTGTTCCATTCCAATGTGACTTGCTGAATCTAAACTGGTCGCATGAGTAGTAAGATGTTTCCATTTATCGCATCAACGGGGGGTAAACGTTCTCATTGGTCGCCACTCTACCGCTTGCTGGCTTCTCTCTGTTTTTAGTTTATCGAGAGTTCATTATTGGAACTCGCCTGTGGTCAACCAGATAATGGAAGCCCTCCTGATCGCTTCTTGGCTTACCTAGCCTGTTTGTCAATGATTCGGATCGCGCTCATCGTTGAGGGGCTGAGAGTGTGGCTTTGTAAAATGGCCAAGGCCTCAAAGGAGCAATGGAAATGATCATGAAGGATGATGGGAAAAAACTCATCGGGCTAGCAGGTAAGTAAATGGCCAAGCAGCGAGAACTAATGAGCAAATATTCAAACTCGAACAAGAACAGAACAGGATAGGATAGGACAGACCCACAAATATGCTGCCCTCTTCTGCCTGTCCTCGTTGCCGTTCAAGCATCAAAGCCCAAGCTAGCTCATACTTACACCGCTCGAGAGTAATGATGATGCAAGACTAAGTATCCGAGCCATCTCCAACTAAGCCACTTTGTGGCCGGGGCGGTTCAGTCGACCTGAGAAGGAAGCAACAACATTTGCTGGCCAAAGGTCTGCAGGATTTATTGACGACATGCCGATTTTTCGGCCTTTTCACAAAACAGATGAGCGACCGAATGCCGCCCAGTTAGCAAGATGATGGCTCTCAGAAGGCTCAAATCTCATCTAAGGGGCCGATCAGCAAATAGGCCACCAACAAACGACAGCTCTGGCTGCTTTGAAGCTGGCCCAGGCTTTTAAGCGCTTAAGGAAATAAAAGTTTTCCTTATTTACCTCTCCAAATGGCGCTGATAATGTGTGGTCTCTTAGCTTGCTGGCAGTTGTTACAATCCCTTGACTTACAGTGCCATCATCTATCCAGACTACTACTACTGCTGCACAACTCAATGTGGTTGGCTCTCAATCTCTAGTCTGGGCGCGTTTCCGCCAAAGGTAAACTTATGTTTGCTCTCAAGAATCTTGACTCGCTTCGATGAATTCAAAGTAACCGACTAGGTTACTCTACTGATTTCAAGCGAGTTCTCGTGACCAAAACAAAGTGACAAATGTATTCCCAACTCTCATCCGCCCAAACACTTCCTCCGGCATCAACCATTTGGCCAGCAGAGGCGCAACTAACCCGAATTTGCTTCATTGAACTCACAACTGATTTAAATGAACAATGCGAGCAGAAACAACTATATCACAAACAACGACCATCACGACTGGCTTCCCCCCGAACGAGCGCGAATCATTTATCCATTTGTCACCAATATAAACATGCATGTTAGCCGACAACATCAGCCAGGCTCCCTCTTTCTCTCTATATCAATGTATTTATATGATTTTTAATCCCTTACAATGGCTCCAGCTAGAGGCTAGTCGTAAACCACAAGAGCAGTAGCCGGCTCAATAGGATCAGGGGCGCCTTACATTCGATTGAGCGATCATTACCGGCTTCCTTTGCTTTCGCGCCGGCTGATGTTGATGTTGTTGTTGTTGCTGCTGCTGTTGCTTGTCCGTGGCAACAAATTGTTGATATAATAGAATTGGGAAAGCGTGAAAAAATAAATTAGATTATCACTTTGTTGCTCACTACTGGCACCGCTTCTTCCTCTTGTCTGGTAATTGAAGCGCGAAAAGCATGGAATAAACCAAAACAAAACAGACCCGCGACCTTCCCTATTTTGGCTCGATTTTTCACCATACTTGCGCTCAAGTTCATAAACGAATTGCTTCTCTTTGTGTGCCGTTCCAAATTTAAATACAATTTCTTGCCCATCAAGTGATACCGCGACTCAGTCTCTCTATAGAACCAAGATCGATTCAGGTTCAATTTTTGCGAGGGAAACATGAGAAGCAGATCCATTGAGTGGAGCTTAAGAATCATATAGAGAATATACGGCCGCCGCTGTTCATGGAAAACGGCCGCTGGCTCGTCCTTCACTTGGCGCGCAAATCGGACGAGCTTTGGAGCGTTCGTACAGGAGAGGTGGCCATTGTGTGCTCGAGCTCAATATCTCTCTTCTCCCTTTCTCCCTCCCTCTCTCTCCTCTCCCACCAAAACCACAATGGGGTAATTGGATTTGAAAGCGTTAGCTATGATGGGTGGTCTAGTGGAGGAAGCAAAAGTAGACCATGTAAATATTGGCGGTAAGATTAGATGAAAGAGGAAACGGATTTAATTAAACCGGCGATCATGGACAGATTAACATCAAGTGGCAAATACATTTGAACACTAAGCCTAGAGAGCAAAGTCGACCGAGTGGTTTGTCCATTTTACCTTGCCTCTTCAAGGGCCCATTTATGAAAGAGATGGCCCATCGTGCCACTTGAATGCCGCTTAGCAGTTTCAAGGGTTGAGGGAAAGGAAAAAGGATGGAACTAATATTATTGCAAGATGGCAAATTCTTCAATTGTTGTTTTTATCACAAACAAATGAGGGCTGACCGAAGCCGACAAAGACTAGTAGCGGCGCACTAGTAACAGAGGCCGACAGAATGAGGGCCGAAACGAGCAAGGAATCGAAGCCGCATCCGTTTGGACTTTTAATCCAATAATAGCTCATACAAAACGTCCAATCTTGGCTACCAAACAATGATAATTGAACACTCATATGGCCAAGTCTATATATCTTTCTATGCCATCGATATTAATGAGTAGCGAGTTTGACAATTGACATCTCGAATGGCGCGTTCATTGGCGCTACTTTTGATCCCGACAGCTAGCTACTTTGTTGACTCTATCCAGCGTCGGCGTTAGCGCTTGTGGCTGCAGCGGCAGCGGCGGCGCAGATCGTGCAAGAGCCAAAACGAAGCCATAGTTAGCTGGCTCAACCTATGAAGCAATAAATTGAATTTCGCATGCAAAGTAGCCGACAAAATTGCCGCTACTTCGACCGCCTCCGCGCTTACGAGTGGACAAACAAACTGTTGGGCCCTTGAACGCGGAGCACCACCGATGGTTGAGGCAAATTCTTATCCGGCGCATCCTGCTGAGCAACAACAATACAAACCATCAATAGGAATCAATTGCTAGATTGATTCGTTTTTCGTTCCCCCTGATGGCAGCAATAATCGAAGCAAATGCCAACTTAAGATGACACATCAGCGTGAACTGGGGCGATAAAACGAAGCCTCCTGGATGGAGCCTATGATGAAGTGGTGGGCTTGAGCCGTCATATGACGATTTGATGGATACCACACAAGGGTCTCCCTATCCACCCGCCTGTATTGTTTGATGGAAGCCGATGCTGGATTTGGTGTTGGCCTTCGCGCGCCCACGCGCGCAGATACAACCGGTTTCTGGAGAAACAAACCACTCTTGCGCATTATAGACCAAAGTGCGCTCCCTTCCAATCAGGCTAATGCAAAGCGGATTTGTGCACGTTTTTCGAAAAGAAAATCTCCAACTTATAGAGCAAACTTATCGAGCTGTCAAAGTTATATTGGTGCCACAGCTTTGTTCTGATTGCTCATCTGCAACAATGTTGCAGTTGAAGGCAACAGTATCAAGCACCACAGAGGGATTTATGCGCCCACTTGAATGGTTGGCAGGTTATCGGCAATGCTCGTTCCGCAAACCATAACAGCTCATGATTAGCTAAATTGCGTTCACATTTAGTTGGCCCAATTCAGTCCATCAAAACAAAGGGTCCACGGTTTGGTTAAGTGGCCCTTTGTGCCATTTTCTCAGCAACCCGAAAACAATCGATCACGAGCAAAATCCGAACGCGGCAAACAACAAAGCCAAGCTGGAACAGAAGCGAAAACAAATTTGCCCACAGTTAAGTCAACGCAAAGCCATCAGGCCACTTCCGGCTCTCAGTCGGCCCATCCAACCGCCTAATTGAGGAACCAACAAATGGTTTTTGGCCTTAACGAGGACTATAGAGTTGGAATAAAGACGAGTTAATGTGGTTGCGCCATTGGTTTACTTGTTCGTAGCAGCTCGCTGGATGATGGCTTGTATTTGACACAAAGTAAGATGTATATAGAGCGAATTCATTACTCACTAATCAGCGAGCTCAAATCAGAGATTGCTCTAAGTTGTTGTGGTTTAGTCTAGCTAAGCCGCAACCTTTTTGTCGAGAGCATTTGTTGTTGTTCTTGTCGTTGTGCTGTTGCTTAGTGGCTCTTAAATGATCACAGGGGAGCAGTAAATGGGAGTGTTTGCAATTGCTGGCCGCCATGGGTAGGCAGCGAGGGTATTCAATTAAAATTAAGTGGCCACTATGATCGTGGAAATTTCCGCTCCAAACATGCTTGTTCTCCTCTGGCTCCGCAAGTGGCCACTTGATTGGAGCTTCCGAGACCAACTTCGTTCAGCCTTCTTAAATCTGGCAAGCAATGTGCTAGCTGGTTGTCCATCAGCTCTGTAATTGACCGGATTGATGTCGGTTGCCGAGACAGTCAGCCCTAGAAATTAGGACGGGGCGCCACCCTGCGGATCGGGCCACTCTCGGCACCATCCGAGCAGTAGCAATGAACAGAGCCAGCTGCTGATTGTATAGGATAGTAGGGGTGGGTGTTGTGTTGGGTTAATGGCGATAGCTATGATCGAGTTCAAGCAAGGATGCCCATAAAACACACATTGGCTTCTCCCTTCACAATCAGCGGCTCGATTGCCACCGAAACATTTCAAGTGGCTCGTTAACACCAGACGCGAGAATTGAACGGTTAAATGCATAGATTTATCCCACAATCACGTATATCACGAGTTCACTTTGATTCAAACCGAAATTGGTTTTGATACACTAGCGTGGGCTTGTTTGCTTGTTGTTTTATGGATCGTGTTGTTGTTGTTATAAAATAACAAACAATGGCAGGCAAAACTTTCCTTCACTCTAACAAACTGGATGGATGGGCCAATAAGGAAACGTGCAAATTGAAAAACGAAGCCATTTGGGGCAGATGATCCTCGAAAGATAATTCATCGACTGTAAAGTGGATCATTACCGCCTCTCTCTCCCCCTCCCTCCGCCCCTTCAAAGCGGTCAAGCTCACTGCTATCTTGCCCCTGCCGCCATCTCCGTGGTTTCAAACTAAGCCTGGCCATTGGTTGCACGGGCATGTAAGCAGCCGAAATCCATAGCATGAAATGCGCGAGAATCATGAGCTAGTAGCGATAAGATGGGTTTCCGCACGAAAGGTGAAAGTTAGAATCCAAATGCCTTCATTATCAGGCTCTCGTTTGTTTGTTGTTTTTGGTTTCCTCTCAAAATCGACAGACGGATGAGCGGGCAAATTTGGTTAGTTCGGCTGTGGGTTAGCTGACGGGTGGAGATCATTATTCATTTGAAGCCAAGGGAGCCAGAGGGTTCTCCAACCTCGAGTTTTCAAATAGTGCTCTTCTATCGCCCAATCACAACAATCAACAATGCACGTCAATTTCAAAATTACGCGCCCATTTGTTGTTGCGCCCGTAGAGCGCAAGCCAGCTCAACAGTGGAGCTGGCTTGAACGGAGGAGGGAGGGGGGATTAAAACCGCTTTGTCACCTATACAAATGGTTGCGCCTACAACCAATTCCAGATATTCCGATGGCGACCCATGGGGTAGGCTTGCCGTCAGTCGATTGTAAGCTTGGAATTTGCACAATCTGTCGCTCGAATGACGTTCGATTTGAATTAGAAATGGTTATCGGCAGCGAGACCACCACCCAACAAACAACTTCCTCGTTCTTGGCACATCCAATGGCGTCAAGACATGTTGATGGGTTGAACCAAATGCGCTAAGAGTCCTCGACAACAATTCAGGTAGCTGTTTTCCACCAGTTGGTGCCAATGGGACCATAAAGCAATTTTGCGTGCTCGCCTGACGGCTTTGTGAGCCGCGAACTCCTGATAGAGTTCCCCTGTTTGGGGCCTGAATCAGCGGGATGGCATCGAGAGGAATGAATATATTAGAATGAAAGGGCGCCACTCCAATGGAAATAAAGAGGAAGAAAACTGGAGACTGCACATTCAACAGCTTATTTTACGGCTGCGTTGATTATCATAATGATGATGTTAATTTTATTAGCCTCTTGTTTGAATCATGAACTGTAGCCCCAATGTTGTGGCCTGATAGGCAAAACGAGCCCAACCTTATTTTGTTGGTTAGAGAAAGAGTGGAGGAGAGAAGAAAGCTATCCAGCTTTGGCACGGGCAAGCATTCAAGGATCCGAATATTCACCAGTGACTGATTGACTTTTTACCTGACTTTTATTATTCCAACAAGTTTCGACAGCTCACACTTGAAAGGCCCCTTTAACATGCTGGCAGAGGACCCAAGACAATGAGAAACATTGAAAAGAATTCCAGATGGGCGCACAAACAAACAATCACTGTAGCTCCCGCCATTGCCACTAGCCTCTAGGCTCCTTCGGCTCTCATTCAGGGGAGAAAACGGGAACAAATTTCAATTGAAATCGCCTCTCGACCTCCAGAAGTTGAATGAAGTGGTGTGGTAGTTTTGGTTCCCTTGCTGGCCTGTTGTGACAACAGGCAATGGGCAAGTTAATTTTAACAGCCAACCTCTCGTGACCAGGGGAAGTTATTGAGGGGGCAGGGATGGCAGAGGCCGGCTGGCGTCTATTGGCCAGATTTTCAAACGCCGTCACCACTTAGAGGCTAGTAGCGCCCATTGTTGTTGCCGTTCAAATTGGGTTCCAGTTGCTTGTCATCTCGTCTTGCCTCGTTCTAGCGCTGGCCTCTCTCTCTCCCCCTCCTCCTCTCAACCAGAAGACCATTCATTGTCGATTAGACACCAATAGTAGCTGCACCACTGCCACCACTAACAACAACCACTTCAGATTCTGGGCCAAATGGCCGGCATAGTAATGGCGCTCATTAAACATTATAAACGATCAAAAACAGCTACAACACTGGCGCCATAATGATAACAGTGATAATAATAAAGTGAGAAGGCTACCACTAGGATTGATGAAGCCATTGCCTCCTGGCCCATCACTAGTTTGGCCGCGGCACGAGCTTGGAAGTCATGCAGACAATAAATTACCAACGACTTTTTTGAAACTTGCTGGCCAGCACAATGGCCCCGGGTTGGTTTCAGTAAGCGCGCCCGTTGGCGACTTTATCATTGCACCTCGAGTTTTCAGTGCCTCAGGTTGGAGGGACGATTTACATGGTGAATTGAATCCAGTATCGCCTTGATTGCGCTCCATTGGGCGCACTGTCTAACAGCGTGACTCCAACCTCGGATGAGGCCGAACGAGCTTCAATTCTATAGTTGTTCAACGGATAGTTCAGTGAGGCAAACATGAGCAGAACTTCGGCTGCTGCTGCTGCTGCTGCAGGCTGAGATAGAGAACTGGAAGTGAGACAGGTAGACAGGTTTGAAACGGCGGCTCACAAGCTGGCTAGCGCAGCGAGTGGGGCTAATCCAATCAGTCAGCCAGTCAGTCAAGTATCTCGTCAGTCGCGCTAGAGCTCGGGGCAAAATTTCAACTCGAGACTCGGGTTCTTCCTTGGAAAGAGCGAAATTTACTCCATTATAGTGAAATGAGAACAAAATTGAACTCGGATATTAAGTTAGCCTGCTCTTGTCCAATTTCAGGCCATTCAAACGAATCAATGGCGGCCAGATAGGGCTGGTTGAGGTTTGGATGGTTTGTTTATATTTTAAAGGCGCAAAACTTTTATGCGCTTGTGATTGGGACTAATCAAATTTGATCCCAATCTCCGGTTGCAGGCCCAAGACAGCGGTCGGCTGACATACCTAGCGGCTGCGGTCAGGATTATGGCGACCGGCCATCTAAGCGGCCGGTTGACTTGTAAGCAAATCAAGTGGCCGCTAAACTTGTTTGCATGGCGAGAATTGAATGCTTGCAAAGGTGCTTGTTCTGCTAAGAGGCCAGCCATCAGTCAGGTGAGCGAGCGAGCGTCCATCAGGGGGCAGCGAGCGAGAGGGAGATGGCCGCAGAAACAATCAACCAATTTGCCTTAAGCTAATGCACAGTGCAGCCTCCATGTTGCCTCTGCCTCCGAGTTGGCCGACGCCAGGCTCCAGGTGCGCGCACCTTGCTTGATTTGAGATGATTAAGTGGTCACTAGAATGTGTGTATAATTGGATTCCAGTTTGACTCCGCTCGGCTCAAACGAGCCTCGATATTTGTATGCAAATGAGCTCGAGAGGGAAGCTTCTCGCCTTGGTCATGTTGCATTATTATTTATCTTGACTCACCTGTCTCGAATTGTTAGCCATGAGAGTTAGCGAGCTGCTGCGCTTAAAATGGTTGCCCGTTCCGCCTTAAAATGGCCGCGCGGCCGAGCTAAGGCCAGGAGAGTCTCTGGGGGGGGAGCAAAGAGAGAGAAGCGCCGCTTAGAGGGCTACCTGGCCGAATGAGGACAACCAGCTGCGCGCCAATCAATAATCGGCCGCCAATAAGCCTTGAATCACGCCAGTCACACTCGCAGCTCCCATTCGGGCGAGACTAGCGAGTTTTGAGCGCTCAATTTGAGCAAGTGGGCCTTCAGTGCTGAACTGGACCGAAGCAGGTTAGCCGGGCGAGCGGAGCGGACAAATCAGATCAAGCAGGCGGCTCGCTCCATCTGGCTGAGTCGGCCGAGACTTGCGTAAGACGTTTGACATTGACGCCTCAGTTGGAGGCGGCGGCGAGGGACTCATGCTGCTACCCGCCATGCCAACGAACTCTCGAGCGCGCAACTCCTCTACCTGTCGGCCCTTATTGGCACCTTAAAGGGGCTCATGTAATCTGATGAGCCACAATGAGCAATTGATACTCCTCTCGAGCGGGCTCAAGTTGAGGCGGGCGGCGCTAAAATCTCTCGTCATGCGTCCCCACAAACAAAGGGCGGCTCGAGCAGGCAGCTTGGCCGCCTTGCCAGGCGAGGCGCGCTTCCACTTGCGCCCGGCACGCCACAAATTACGCCGCCAGGCAAACTCGGATTGGCCGCAGCGAGAGGAGCTCGAGTATCCGCGAAACATGACTCCCGATTGTCAGGCTGACTGGCGGCGAGCATCGGGCGACCTATAGGAGTGGGAGGGGCGCTTGAGTTTGCTTGGAACAAACTCGGGGGAGCCGCTCGATGGATGCGCGGCGCTCGCTCTTGCGGGCCGCGAAGCCACTCTGCTGCCCATGAATGGAGCTGCGGGCTCGCCGAGCGTAATGGCTTAATTAATTTGATCGGTTGGCTTGTCAATCGGCGTTGGGCGCGCGAGCGGGGCGACACCTGGAGGCGGGGAGCCCCAAGCCCAAGGCTGTGAGCTCGGAGCCTCGAGGCGGCGGCGGCGGCCACTATAATTGGCCCGCGCCGAGCCGGCAGACTCGCTGGCGGCTCAGTTGGCCAGCTCGGCGTAAATGGAGCGCGCTGCCCGAGCGGCCGGCCGGCCGAGCTTGCTTGCTGCGGCCAAACGAGCGCTCGTTAGCGGCTTGCCCCTCCAATTGGCCCATCCAAGCGCATCACGAGTTTGCCGGCAAGGAAGCGCGAGCGCCAATATAGATGAGCTGCCAGCCGGCCGCTTTGGGCGCTCAATCTGGCCGAGCTGGCCGCTTTGAGGGCGGCCGATATGTCAAAGTTGAGCGCCAACGAGCCACGTTAACGTGATTGCGGGCAAGCATTCAATTTGTTGCTCCACTTGTTGTCGGCCCGGCATTAGCTCGTCCAAATCTACTTGCCACCACCGACGGAGCCCAAAGCTGGGCTCCCCTTGCTTGCGCTTGGCCGAGCTCTTCGGCGCAAACTTGCGCCCGGCCAATCGAGTCGACCGACGGAATTGGTCGGTTTGGCCGGAAGCCAATTTGGCGGCCCGCTTTGGGTGGAGCCCTAAGTTTGGTTAGGTTCGTTGGCTCCAATTTGATTGCCTGGCTCTCGTTTGCTCTCGTTTGTAGCGCCGGGCGGCGAGCTCAATTTGGGCCGATTTGGGGGGGGGGGAGGAATGAGGAGAAGCCAGGGGGCTGAGCGCGTTTCAATTTGGCCAAATTTGCGTGAGATACTTGGGCGGCGGCGCCAAGACGCAGCCAGAATGTATCTTGGGCGCGGATCTCGCTCGCCCACTTTGCGGGCGAACACAATGAGATTCGGGCGAGAGCCTTGCGCGTCCAGTGCTGGCGCTGGTGTTAGCCTTGGCGGCGGCGGCGGCGGCGCCAGTGGCGCTCGAGAGGCGAAAGATTGCCGAAATGAGATAATAAAACTGATAACAAGTTAGATTAGAGATGCGAGAGTTTAGTTTGGCCATCGGAGGGATGTGTTATGTAACTGGCCCTAGTTAGTGTTTAATGTTGGCCACTTAAAAAACTAAACTAGACGAGCGGGCGGCCGCCTCTCGGGTTGAGTCGGGCCGGCAAAGGTTGTTTCAATGTAGCTCGTTGGCCGGCGCTCGGGGCCGATCGGCGGCGGCGGCGGCGGCGGCGGC
>ENA-UOVY01000281-UOVY01000281.1-plant-metagenome-genome-assembly--contig:-NODE-281-length-31020-cov-604.282319_pt1 | contig 31020 bp, 28 predicted proteins | sample MGYA00249840_ERZ761561 | MGnify/ENA primary metagenome ERZ761561 (study PRJEB28882, sample SAMN05720143) | plant metagenome | isolation source: Guanajuato, Mexico | place: Mexico:Guanajuato, Mexico...
AAGAAGATCTGAACTGCGAACGTTCGTGATTGAGTTATCCGCTTTGTTTTTGTCCGCTTCATCTACTTCATCATTTTTGAGTGTTGCATTCTGAACTGACCTCCTCGAGCTAAGAGTAAGGATAGGAAGGGAAACGACTGATATGCTTTTGTGTGTCTCATATCGACTTAACCAACAGCTCAAACTCCTCCAACTCGACCACTAACTAGTCCGCCCTCTATAAACTGAAACACAGGTTGGATTCAGCCACTTGGCGGACGAGTCTCAGTTCATCAAAACTTTTCATTTTTGGATCTTTAGCTGCCTCACTAAACTAGTGCCTTGCGTTCTATTGACATTTTTCACAACAGTTCTAATAAGGTTGGTTCGTTTGAAGTGAGTTGAGATTGAATCCTACTCAAATTTGTCGCTAACTGATTGTAAATCGATAGAAAATTACTAAGCGCCCGCGAGCGGCGGCTTAGGTTGGCCTCCTACGCCACTGGTAATCCGAATATTAAGGATGCCACCAAAACCCCTCTAACAAATGGCGAAGCCGATAGACCGGAGGCCCTCGAGCATGATATGCTCGTTGATCAATCAACCAAACATAAGAACTCGTCCAATAGAAAGAGTGCACATACGAATTGTAGATTGGATAATTTAACCGGAAATTTTTCGAAGGATATTGAAGGGGATCAGGAGGAGAAATGCTGGAGCTTGGGCGTGTCACAAGCCAAAATGAGCAACCTAGCGACGGGCGATCTGAAGTTAGCTCAACAGAGTTGCTCTAGTTGTACGATTGATGTTGAGATGATGGCAACAAGTTGTATGAGTAGTTGCACGAACAGCCATAACAATGTGCAAAATAACCTTGGCCAGCAGAGAATACTGAGTCAGCTTTTGGTGGAGAGCGACAAGACCGATGATAGCAGCACAAGGGTTTTGACGAAAACAGCGCCAACTAAGATGCTAGCATCCTGTGATAACAAGGAATGCCAGTTTACGGGTGCGCTGAATCATGGCATCGAGACGCAGAGGTCCGCTTCCACTTGCGGCGCCTTGGATCTGTACATCGGCAAGCCTTCGACTCGCGACCAAACGAATGACTGCCAACCTCTCGTGGGTGCCTCTGTGGCAGTGTCGCAGGATTTGCATCCAATAAGGCAGCCACTAAAAGCCAGAATGGGCTCGATCGCCCGCGACAGCGAGAATTCAAATCTACCCACCGGAAGCAATCACTCGGATAACGAAAGATTTGCTGAAGCCAACAATGCGAGGAGGGGCCGGTCAGTTGGTAGCACCTCGTTGGCGCCTATGCAAATGGTAAAGCTTCAGACAGCTCAAAAACAAATAAGCCAGAATGAAACAACCACACGGCTTCTAATCGCTGTGATGATAGTCTTTCTGATATGCGAGTTTCCTGCCGGCATCTTGGCGGCACTATGCGCTATCCTCGGCCAAGACTTCTTCGAGAACGTCTATCAGCCAACGGGGACCCTAACTGACTTATTGGCCTTGATAAATAGCTCAGTGAACTTTATTCTATATTGTTTCATGTCCACACAATTTCGAATCACATTCTACCGAGTGGTCTTACATTGTCCGGCACCAAACATGCCTCAAAAAACTCAAGCAATGGTCCTACACAAGACCAATCAAATGAATGACAATAAAATCGTCAAGCCAACAGATTAGCAACAACATGCTCACTTGCTACCTTGTGTAGTGTAGAAATACTCAATTGACATTAAATTAAATCATGATGTCTGTCCTCATATTTATGTAGTCTTGCTAATTGATTTTGGTCTGGCTAGCTCGGTTTGTCTGAAAAATCGGTCAAATTTCGTGTCGAATTTTGAATACGCGCGCCATTCGGTCGCGCATCTGCAAAGAGCCTCTATGCGAAGCTTTAGCCCAAGCACTCACCTTCATGGGAGAAGGGCGACTTTGTTTTGTTTTTGATCGTCGTGGTTTGATCAGCGCAGTTATTATAGAACAATCCAGATATTTTTGAATACATGTGTCGACATTAACACCTTAAACACATCGTTTTTCGACTCAGGCAGCAGCCGGACAAAAACTACTAGCATGATTCGTAACGCACTCGGGGTGATGCGGCTGGTCAACCATCAGAGCACCAGAGGAATGGCAACTCTCAAAGACATCAAGTTAAAGCTGAGCCCCGAATTCAAGGAGCACCTTGTTCAGAGGGTTCTGAAACCCACTCTCATTGAGCTATCACCTCCAACTCCTGCAGAACTACCGAGAGCTTTCAAAGATGGTCTAAAATTATTCACCAAAAGCAATTGGAGAGAGGTGACTGTCCGCGAGGCTTGGCTCAATACACTTATCACTGTTGAGGTTGTTTGCTGGTTTTTCGTGGGAGAGGTCATAGGAAAAGGGACGCTCATAGGTTACCAGGTGTAGATAAGTTTGATTGAAATTTAATAAGGTTAGTCATTAAAAAGATCGTTTTTTGAATATACGCGCCAACTGGTCGCGCATCTGCAGAGAGTTTTCTGTCGCACAGTTTTCACTCTTGAGATTATCGAGCCTACATTCAAAGGGCATACAATGTTTTGCCCTTGATCCCGTGGTCAACGGAGTATTATTTATCGAACTATCCGAATAGACGTATTTATATCTACCAATATTAACACGAGAACTCAGACCATAATTAGATCTTGTCTGTGCTCGAGCAGAAGCTTTAAGCATGATTCGTAACACACTCGGGGTGGTGCCACTGGTCAACTACCAGAGCACCAGAGGATTGGCAACGCTCAAAGACATTAGAGTCAGGCTGAATTCGGTCAAGAATATCCAAAAAATCACCCAATCTATGAAGATGGTTTCGGCAGCCAAGTATGCGAGGGCTGAGAGAGATTTACAGAAGGCTCGATCATTCTCGGACGCTTTTCCTCTCAAGTTCAGACAGGATGCCGAGAAGCAGAGCGAAGAGACCGATAATAAGATCGGTAAGACCCCAACCCTAGTGATAGCTATAACATCTGATAGAGGTTTATGCGGTGCAGTTCACTCATCTGTAGCCAGAAAAATAAAGGGTATACTAGCCGCATCAGACAACCCTGACAACATCAAGATTGTTTGCGTCGGGGACAAATCTCGAGCTCTCCTAGCCCGAGTGTTCCCCAATAACGTCTTATTGGCGTACAACAATTTCGGTAAGAAGCCGCCATCATTCGCAGACGCTCAGGAAGTTGCTCGCGATATCATCGAGTCAGGTTACAACTTTGAGAAGGGAATTGTCGTGTACAACAGATTCAAATCAGTAGTCTCTTATATCACATCAGATCAACCTGTGTTCAGTCTAGACCAGATGTCAACATCACCAAAAATCTATGAATTCGACAGTGTCGACGAGAGTGTTCTACGTAACTACTACGAGTACTCTTTAGCCAGCTTGATTTATTACGTTATGAAGGAAAACGCTTGCAGCGAGCAAAGTGCCAGAATGTCGGCCATGGACAACGCTAGCAAGAATGCCGGGGAGATGATTGGAAAATTAACACTGCAATTCAATAGAACTAGGCAAGCAGTTATTACAAGAGAGCTGATTGAAATCATTTCCGGTGCTGCTGCCTTGTAGAATCTTGAAACCAATCGATATTCAACTTTGAGGTACCTAGATGTCACGTTTTTTCTTGTGAACTGTTATATTAAATCCGGATAGATCTGGCCGAGGTCGATCTAGCTCAGCAATGATGATGTTCAGCGAAACGTCATGTTCTCGAGTGACTTTGCATGCCACCTTCGACCCCAACCTACTTCGTGTTGCGCGAGGCATTGCCTGATCGAAATTGCTTTGTTTTAACCACACTGGACTAGAGGCTATCATCTCATTAGCATTGGAGAAATCGCCTCCGAAGACAGCCGCAATCGAATTGGCACCGTAAGCGTCACGATCAAAATTGATCGACAGAGAACGGTGTCGCTCGGCGGCCACCTGAATCAGGAGTTATCCTATGCTCATTTCGGTCTACCCATCCAACCAGAGGCATCATGCGTTCTACCTATGTGGGACAGATTCTAATCAGAGTTTATCTGCTAAAACTCAGTTTTATTCATAAGGAGATAATCTATCAATATAGGCCTATCAAACCAAAACTAAGTTCCTGTGTAACCCATGTTCTTAAGGATTTGATTTATGTAGATATGTGTGTTTGCATTACACGCTCGAGAGTTTTAATACTTTGGCTTGCGAAAGGCTTCTTGTGAGATAGTTATTTATGGATTGTCGGAACCTCTAAGCTGTGGTGTGCGTTTTCGGATAGCATTACATTACATTATTTGATTGGTTGATCGATTTTACTGAGGATCTCCTTCTTGCTCAGGTCAACATGTTTGTACTGGCCAACGAAATAAGTGTTTTTCAATCATAATGAAGCTTGGGAAAGTTACAATCATTGCACCCATGTTGTGAGATGTCACCTAGTTGGCGACTTCCGTCTCCTTCTCTGGACTCTTGGATGGATCTACAGATTGCGGAGGCTTGCAAAGGGTTGCCTTTAGAGCCTGCAGCGAGGCGACAGAGGCGTTCTTCTGTGTGATAGCATTGTTCAAAACTGAAGCACTGGTCACAACTGAGATTGTGGTCTGCTTATCATCGCCTTTTGTAACATTGTAATTCGGTGCCGATTCTGCGCTCACAGAATTGCCGCCAGGTTTGCTTCTATGGGCAGTATTTAGATGTCTCAATAAGGTTTCCTGCTTGGCAAACTTTCGATTGCAACAGGGACATAGTATGGGTTTCATCTGAAGATGAATAGATCTCAAGTGACGATTGAGATCACCTGTAAAAGTGGGGCATCAATATCGACGAAAGATGAGTTAATACAACTAGAAATTCCTCCACCCAGGAATATGGAACAAAAATCGACTCACCTCTTTGGCAAAATCCCTTGCTGCAATGAGGACAACCGAAAGGCTTTTCCTTGTTGTGGAACCTCTGATGAGTAACCAGGTCAGAGTGTCTGATGTATCCCTTACCTGTAGTGGGTGAACACATAAAAAATTGCTATGTGAGTTAGGATTTTCAATAAAATCATTGGTTAGAAGTCTTGGTCTGGTTACGTACCGCAGATATTGCATCTATGGGGTTCAGTTCCTCGGTGTATATGGAGGTGTCTAGCAAGGTCACAACGTTGTAGGAACGACTTGCTACATACGTCACATTTGAAGCGTTGGCCGTCCTGAAGAGTAAAGTTCGTTGGATTAATCTCTGTAGAATCTTGGAGATTTAACAGAAAGTAATAATTACGATGATGCTCACCTTTGTTGGAACTGTGTGGATCTTCTTATGACGAGTGAAGTTTCCCAGTCGGGTGAATGTTGAATTGCAGTGCTCACAGCGGAAGGGCTGTGTAGGATCCACTTGACGATTGCCGGTTGAACCAATCTTGCTTTGTTTTATAGATTCCGATTCAGGTTTGAGAGTGTTAAGTTGACCGACGTTTCCGGAAACTGTTGAGGCAAACTTGGTAGCCTTGTCGTGTCCATTCGCAACAATAAGACCCTGAGTGTCAATCAAGGTGAGAGTTGCCTGAATATTGCCACAATCGTTACTTTCGAGTTTGATCCTCTTCTCTGGCAAATTGCTCACGCTGAAATTAACATTCTTGATCGACTGTGATTGACCGCTATTACTTGAGTTACCAACATTTGACGTTAGGTTATAGTTGTTGAGATTTGATCCTTGTTGAGCCGAGGGGTCGTTTCCTCTTTTCAATTCGGCCGGGTTTCCGCTCACTAATTTTCTTAGAAGATTTGTTGAGACAAAGTTTTGACTAGAAAAGTTGCTGTTACTGAGATCGTTATTACTACTGCGACTTGAACCGGCGTCCAACAAAGCTGCCAATGTAGGGGAACTCGCGGCTAAACCAGACATTTGGCAACCCGCACTCTGGTTAGACGAATTAGCCATCATCCCATTCTCAATATTAGTGTTAACTTGCTGCTGAGCAACCATGTTCGTCACCGACATGAGAGGCAATATTGAATTGCTATTACGATGATGATTCGCGTTGCTGGCTAGGGCAGCCTGTAGCTGTTGATGTTGATTAGTCAGAGTTACTGCAGCATTGAGTGTAGCCGGTGATGAAACAGGAAGTACTAGAGAGGTTCCGTCCTGGCAGATTACCTGAATAGCGATTTGATGAGCCCCAATAGCTTGTCCACTAGACATCGTCGTATTTGCGGTGCCACTATTGTTGTGACCGTTGGATTGTGAAGAGCAGGAAGCTGACTCTCCGCTTTTGAGCAGTTCGTTATTGGACATGATTCCCTTGAGCTGGCCACCTGTGGTGGCTTTGATTGTTTGAGGTCGGCATAAGATTTGATTGTTGAAGGTTGCGCCAGTTGGAGTGATTATAGAGCCATTTACGTGCTGTTGTTGTTGCTGAATACTTATTGGTTGAAGAGTTCCGCCATTAGCCACAAAAGTTAACGACGGACTAACCTGCAGCTGAATTTGCTGCAGTCTCTTTTCACCATTGTCGCTATCGTTTGTTTCTGGTGTTGATGCAAAACTGTTTACTATGAAGCTATTATTGCTTTTGGCATCGCAACTGTTCGACAGAAGATCCGCCAGTTTGATGTAATCCGAACTTTTGGTAGTTGTATCGGGTTCGGCAGTTTCAGTTGTCACAGTTTTGGCAGCAGCTCCAGAATTATTATGAACGGAATTTTTAGTGCTACAACCTTCGTTTTTAGGACCACGACTCCTGCGATTCCTAATGGGGCGGACACTTTTAGTCTTGCTCTCGGTCACCGAGCTAGATGCAGTATCCTCATCTTTATTGGTTCCACCTGATGAATCGGGTTCCTCCTTGATACAAGCAGGCGTCCCCAATCGCAGTTGGCTGGATTCACAAGCGGATGAGGTTGAGGTGCTAGCTGGAGTAGCTTTACTTTCCCCTGCTGCGAGGCTGGTGGTATCTGAGTTGTTGGCGCATGTGCCAAATAAGCGCTGCTGCAATTCTTGCAGCTTCTTATGATGATTCAAGTGTAGGTGTAACTTGGAATTATGAACCAATTGACGTGCATCATCAGTTGACTGGTCAGTAGCAGCTTGCTGCTTCCGATTGTGAATTTCCACATTAGCCGATTGTTTAGCTGAGCCAGATCTTGCCCTCGATTTTCGTGCTCGACTGGAAACAGGTAGCTGAGTAGCGGTAAGATTGCCTTTCGTAGTCCTTCCAACAGTTTGCTTCGGCTTAGTCTGTGGTGTATGGCCGCTCAAAGATTTGCATTCGACATCTGGTTGGTCAAATCCCGCGCCCGGTGGTGGCTCCGATGAGGGGCGATTAGTAGTGGGCGAGTTCAAGTCAAATGTTGAGCTATTGCTGACTAAAGGTGGCGGCTCGTCCAACGATTGAGGCTCGAGTTGTTGCATGAGCGAATTTAGTTGCTGGTGATGTTGAGATAATAAGAAAGAAGTTGACGAGCTATTCAAAAGTGAAGTACTTTGTGTGATCGCGGTGCTCGAAGTGGACCATAAGTTATTGTGATTTGCAGAAGCTGATAGGGGCGAGGGAGAAAGAGATCGAGCGTCATTGACATCGTCGTTAACTCCGACATCGCCTACTAAGTTGTCCATCTTCAATCCATTCAAGGATGACTTGAACGAATGATGCGAGCTGCAAGCCAGCGAGGTGGGAGATATAGTGAGCGCATTGTCGCAGTCTTCAACCAAACTTAGAGGCGAGTATTCTTCGAGGGAAATCCTCGAAAATGAGTGATGAGAATGGTTTTCGGTGAGAAGTGGCATAGTTGAGGTGGATGAAGTGGATGAGCCTGATAGCATGTTATGCATGCCATCTTCATCATCAACACCAGTCAGACTATCTTGATCTATTACACATTGATTGCTGTGACGTTGGTGGTGATTCTGTTGATTCTGATGGCTGTCGACTAGCGAATGATGCTGGTGATGGTGGTGGTGATTGTTGCTGTTGTGATGGTGATGGTGTTGGTGATGGTTGTGCTCGCTTTCGAAGGGATTGTGTCCTTGGTGGTTTATACTGGAGGAGGAGGTTGAGAAGCAGTCGTCTACGTTGGAGACGTCCGCTGTAGAGGAGAGTAGAGGCGTAAGAGGGTTCGACTTGAAGGACCGCTCGGAATGGTGAAACAAAAATGGTGATGTTGGACTAGGTGAGGACAGATGTCTGGCATGATCCATCATTCAGGTGCGATGGTATCTAGGGTGTGAGTGAGGTTTAGTGCTTTTGGGCAAATGTTTGCGCGTATTATATCTGTAAGCCTCTCTATATGCGCTGATATTTATCGTATAATATTTTCGATCCGTGCGAGATATGTACTGAAAGATTAGATTACTGATGAAATGACTAGATTGGATTGACTTGTATTCCTTAAGCTGAATTTGGGGACGTTATAAAATGTTTCGATTTGCTAAATATATATCTATAACAATGTATAAAGTATGGAATATTCCCTCTGACTAGAGCGTGCCGATTATCATCATGAGATTTTTAAAAAATATATATTAGGTCATGGATTTGATTCTGGTGGGTGAGTTTCTCTTTCTGCCCGTTTTACTGTCTTTGTGTCACTATTTTCTAGCCATCAAAATATGAGAGCTCATTCACTGACAATTTAAACACATGGTAAATTTAGCTCTATGATGCTCGATGGATTTACGTTCTAGCTAGACGTAAGTTAAGCTTGAATTGCGAGTAGGGCCGAGCAATCATCATGAACATTCCAATGAGGTGATGAAATAAGTAAGCTTAAATTCGAAAGAAAAGTCGAATTGTAACTATTGCTGGTTAGCCCCTTGTCCCTAATTCACAACACAAGCAGGATATAAGGGATGCTAGAGGCTTTGAGTAGTCCCTATTCTCTGAGTGGAAATTGATCTGAAGGGTCGACTTTTAACTTCATGTGCGTCGCTATGATCCTGCCTCTGGCGACAAAGGTGCTTGCTTAGATGACGATTAATTCATAGGGTAACCAGAGTAGCTAGGCGATCCTTTTAGTGCACGTTGTTGTATTGTTGCCATAGTGCATTCGCGTGCTAACAAGACCGAACGTAATATAAGTGGTTATGTAAGCGTGGCCGATCACATTTGTTGGCGGAGGCGCGCGTTTGGCAAGAGATATTAGCGGTTGCTGAGAGCTAGCTGCTGATTATTGAGTGTGCCAAGAGTTGTCAGGTCGATGTTCGTCGGCCTGTCTTTCTAACTGGTGGAATTGCTTCTGTATTTAGACTTTTTGTTCTATCTCTCTCTCTGTCTCGCAAGCGGAGTTCAAGTAGAAGACGAGTTTAGGGGGCTTGTTTGGCTGCAAAAATTAATATCTCTATTGGACTGGTGTAGCAATTGTTCGAAATGGTGCATCTGTCGCGGCAATCAATTCTGAGCTGAAGTAAGTCGTCTAGCCCAAGATTCGTATTGTTTATCGGCGCCTAGCTGGCTTGCGCATGGACGACAACTGCGAGAGCTGTTAGCTTTCCTTGAACTCCGTTTGGTGAAGATGTTCAGCTTGATTTTTCCTTCGCCTGTCAATGAGTGAGAGGCTCTCCTTGGGTCTGGCTCGAAATCGAGACTAGTGTGACGAGCAAAACTTGTCTGGTTTCCGCTTGACACTCTTCTCTCTCCCTCTTGAGGCTCGAATATGTTTTAGTTTGGTGTTTCGCTACCAAAGGGGATGGAAGAGGAACAATCGTGTGTCGTTGGCTCGCCTCTTCCTTTGCTCGTCTTGAGTGTGATATTCGTGCTCGTCTTGCGACTCAAAGCGCTGGCTCATCGTCCTGTCTCGTCTCCCCTCCTCTTCTCTCTTCTCTTCTCTCCTGGCTCAAGTTTGACTAGTATTTGTTTTTGGCCAAGTTGGCCGCTTTTCCAGGCCGAATCTGTGGATGGATTGTAGAGCGTGTTGGCCAACTCGCCCTCCGACTCCAACTCTAGCTCCCCTGACCAACTGCTCTCAGGCTAGGCGCCAAGTTCAAATTGTCCACCAGAAGACGAGGCCCACCAAACTCGCTTCACTCTCCTCTCGCTCCGGCTGTCCCGTTGGCGTTTCCTTATTTCTCTCTCTGAAATAGCAACACGACGACCAGAGTGACACCAGCGGCGGCGGCAGCAGCAGCGGCAGCGCGCGCGCACACACACGGACAGACACACGCTCGCACACGTAGGCGCAAACACGCAGCAAGGCGGGCAAACGAATTGACAAGCCAACAAGCGTAATTCGCTCGATCTATCTCGCAGCCTCACTCTGGACCTGTTTGCAAGCGGCGAGCTCCATTCCAATGGGAGGCCAGCCAGTTTTGGTCTAGGTGAGCGGGGCGAGTATGCGCCCTGGGCCCAAGTTGCGCTGGGCCCTCGTGGCGCTTTGTCTGTGGGGCGCGCTCGTTGGGCCGCCGTCGGTTTGGATGGGCGCTCTAGCTTGCAGGGTCGCTTTTGGGGCCAGTTTGTTGCGAGCGGGCGGCGCGCGCGCTCACGCACACGCACACACACACTCGCCAGCTCGCCGTCCTGGCCCCAGCGAGGGGGGCGCTGCAGGCCGAGGCAGGAGGTTGATTGTTTACCGTGGGCGCCGCCGCTTGCTCGCGCGCAGCGGAGGGGCGAGAGGGCCGAAATTGGGACGCGCTCGCACTGCTGATGCCTTATCAGCAGAATTACATTACCAGCGCAATGCGCCAGCCTGCAGGCAAGTGTGGCTGGCCGAGCCGCTCCTCGGGCGAGTGCGCGAACGGCGCTAGGGGGCCGCGCGCGTTGCCGCCGGCTTGGCTCGCAGGCAGCACGCGCGCTCATCTGCCTAATGGCGCTCGGGCCCATTCACTTGCTCGTGCAAGCGAACGCAACACTGGCGCCGCCGCCCCCAAAGCGCCCAAATCGAAGCGCCCAAAGCTGTGATAGTGAATGATTGCGGCAGCGCCAGTCGCCGTTCCCCGCCAGCGAGCAGCCAGCGGCGAGGATGGGGCGCCGCCGCCGCCACTGCTGCTGTCGCCGGTCGCGCGCTCGAGCGCTGGATTGGAATCGCCGCGCTCCCATCTATTCTTACGCACAAAGGGAGGAAGGAAGTGGAATTGCCGCTTTCGGGAGGGGAAGGAGGAAGCGAGGGGGCCTAACGCGCGCGCAACCTCGTAATCGTCGTCATCGTCGTCGTGCTCGCCGCTAGCCGCTCGCCGTTCACGATAAGGAACACGCACGACTGCATTGGGAAGCTCGTACACTGCGACCCAATGGACGCTCGCATGCTTGAACGGGCAGTGCGAGCGCAGAGCGGCGGCCCACCGGCTGGCTGGCGGGCGGCCGAGCGCAGGCCAGCCAGCTGGGCCGGCTAGTGCGCTGCGGTCGGCCGGAGCCTCTGCGCCAGCGCCAGCGCCAACGTCTTCGGCAAATATGTGCGCCAAGGCCCGAGCTCGGGCCGGCAGCCTATAGAGCTCGCCTGGTGCCTCCGACTGCGCGCCTCCGCTTTATAGTGCGGCGAGCGGGCGGCCGGCCTGCCTAAATCCGCCAGCCAGCCAGCCAGCCAACTGGCGCCGCTAGTTTGCCGTCCCAACCGCCGGCCAGAGCCAACAAAAAGCCCGCCGAGCGCGCACTAATGAAACCCAGAAGTCGTTTGCGGCGCCACTTCCAAGCTGCGACCCTCGAGCCAGGAGAGGCCGCACTTGGCTTCCCACTCGCGGCGCCGACTCGGCCGAGTCCACCTGGCCGCGCCTCGAGTCGGCCGGCCGCCAAGCAGCCCACTTGGCCCACTTTCGCCGCTCGCAGGGGGGCGGAAAACTCGAGTTGCGACGGTGGCTGCCAGCGCGCGAGCGGCCACCTCAACACTGCCGAGCCCCTCCAATCTCGCCGCCAGCAAGCCTCAGCTCCCAAACTGCTGGCTCAATCCGCTCGAGCGCCCCAATCGAAGTGGGAGGCTCGACGGAGGGTGCGATTGTGCCGCCGCGGCCGCCGCCGTTAGATTGGCCGCGCCAATTCCAGGGCCAAGCCTCGAATGCTCGAACTCGCGCCAAAGCTCACACTTGCGGCCCCAGTGTCGCCCACTTTGGGCCGCCAATGTGGGTCGGATTTCAGCAGAGCGGCCGCTCGCCAAAGACTAAACCTCCAGGCGAAGAGCAAATTCGCCTTCAAGTCGGCCGAGTGGTGGTGGTTGGGGGGGGGGGAATCCCACGTTTGGAGTTAGGCCCATGGCAACAGCAGCTGTGCGCCTCATGTTACTGGCGAGTGGCCGTCTAGCTGGCCAGTGGGCCGCCCGGCCGCCCATCGCATAAATAGGCCCTTTGTTGTTTGGGTTTGCTCGGCTGGCGGCGCTAGTTCGCGCTGCCAGCGTGTTGCCATTTCAGCCTTCATGTTCAGCTGCACCACCATGATGGCGACCGAGATGATCACCGCCATCATCGCCGTCCAGCTCGCAGTGCACTCTGTGCTGGAGTTGGCTCAATGGGGTCCCCTTGGCGGCCGCTCGATCGTTGGCGGCCGCAGCCGCCGATCCGCTTAGCCCAATCCAACGGCTCTCGGCCGGCCAGAGGAGCGAGCGAGCGAGCGGGAGCCAAACTTGCGCCGCCAGCTTATAGGCTCCTCTCGGCGCCAGTCGCCTCCTGGCGAGAGCTTGCGCGCTCCCTCCAACTCCGATTGGCCCACTAACGAGGCGGTCGGCGCGCGGGCGCCTTGATTGGGTCTCGTTGGCGCACTTCGCTACCTGGGCGGCGCAACCAAACTCGGCGCCCTGGCCGCGCACCAATCAAGTGCAGCCGCTTTTAATGAAGCCCCAAACACGAAGTCCATTGCCGGCCGCCCCGCAACTGCTGCCTCCGCGGCGCCAAGACCAGGCGAGGAAGGCGCCTCAAACTCGCCAGCCTGGACAGTTTTGCCCAAAGTGGTGCGGTCAGAGCGGCGGGGGGCGGCGCCAAGACCCTCGCCGCGCAGTGGGCAACCCGTCTGCCAGCTCCCGCCGCTAGGTCGTCAATATTTATACAGTCTCACTCTCGAAATCTCGCCGCCAGGAGGCCGCGAGATTCCGAGTTGAGCCCGCGGGCACAAACTAGAGGTTAATCAATACTTCCGTCGCCCTCGCAGCTCAGATGGATCGGGCGCAATGGGCGGCGATCCGGCGTGCAGCCTCGGCGCAGTTTTGCACGAGAGCGGTCGGCTAAGAGCAGCCGCCAGCCGCAGCCGAAACACGGACTCCACCCCCAACTTCAAACCCTGCCCGGCCCCTCCAATGGAAGGGCCATGTTTTCCTTGAAACAACACTCTGCTGACAAAGCTGAGAGTCCCAGTTGTGCTCGCCGAACGCAATTCAAGTGGCTAGACACTCCAATCAGGCTAGCAAACAGAAGTAGGCGAGAGGCTCGATGCTTGAGCTCTCGCTTTTGGGATTTGAAGCTCATTTCACGCAACAATTGTGCTGTTTGCTTGCGTAAACACGCGCCCTCTGATTTGCGGGCCAAGCGAAGGTTGAGCAGAGTTGAGCTGAGCTGAGTTGAGCTGAGCTGGGCTGGGAGGGCAAATTGGGGCCGCCAATGGGTTTGCAATGGGGCCAGGGGCGGCGGCGGGCAGAATTGGCTGGGGAGCTCCAATTGTCTTCTGGAGGCTCGAGTGGCGCCAGACGGGGGCTCGCGGGCGGATGGGGAGCATCGAGGGGCAGAGAAGGGAAGGGGAAGGGCTTGGTTGGAAAAGCCAGCCGGCCGGGGGCAATAGGGACGCTAACGCGACCAATTGAACACCGTTGAACTTCGGCCCGTTCAATCTGCCAATGTTGTTGCGCTAGAAGGAGCCATCTCGTTCAATTCAACCAGGATGTGTGTGTGTGTGTGTGTGCTGATTCATAATGAAGGATCTCAGGGTTGCCCGTCGATGGTCCGTTTCGAACCCGAGAGGTTTGAGCTCAATTTGAGGCCGACAGGAACTGAGCCAACGAGATTAGTTGCGGCGCGCACGCAAAAGCGGCCCCATTTCGGCTCAATCCCTGGTGCGCTTGCAACGCCACCAAGCGGGCGCCAATCACACCATTTGGCCCCAATCCTCTCGCTGCCCACTCTCTTCTCCATGGGCGCCCATAACCATTCGAGGCTTCGCACTCGAACCGTCTCGAGCTCGTGGGTTCAGGAATTCAGCTTGCCGGTTTGGGGACGCCAACATGGGATTTGCGCCCGATTTAGCTCGGGCCTCTGGTGGCGCCAGCGCCAGCTAACGACCGCTCAATTCGGAAGCTAACACTTGGGGGCGTAACGGGCGGAATCCGCTTAAAGCCGGGACCAATCGTGTGTAACTGGATGATCGCTGCCGGCCGGCCGGCGGTGTCGTTGCGAGGCGCTCGAGGCTCAGGCAATGGATTTAGTTTCCAATTATGCCCCAGGAACAATGAGAGAGGCAGCGTGAATATCTCGCCAACTCTTTATTGTGGCAAACTCACAAAAGGCCAGCTCGCTCGCAGACAGGAGCCGCAAATGGGGAGGGGGGCCGCAACATTGTGCAGTAGAGCTCATTGTTGGCTGCAATCTCCCTCTCTCTCTCTCGCGGGATCCAAATGTCACTCGCGCCCATCGGCCATCATTGTGCTAATAGATTTGCTCCCGTTGGCCTCCACTAGTTTGGCACACAGTTTTGGCACATCCGTGTCCACCAAGGGGCCTGGCTCGAATGGCAGGAGGATGATGGTCCAGCTGAGCGATGTCCGCAGTCCATACATCATGGCCGAGTGTCAGCAGGTTTGACCGGTTGGTGGGCTCATCCGATGGATGCAGCCGAAAGTCCCTCGGACTGTTAAGCGTTGCAATCGCAAGAGTTGGCGAGCAAATGATGCGAGCGCGCAAGAGAGACTTGAGTTCCGAGAGGAAGTGACAAATCGCTTGCCATGGGAGAGAGAGAGAGAGTGAGAGCGGTCGCAGTTGGAAGGCGAGCAATTACAAGCTCGAGCTCATGGCGTCATGGCTTCACTCGAACGAACAACTAGAGGAGCCGGCGCCGCGCTGACGCTGGCCATCCAATTGCAAGCAAGCTGTCTCATTTCCGCGGGCTCAGTTACAGTTTAGTCTCTCTCTCTCTCTCTCCCTCTCTTTGAGCCAGTTTTGCTTGGCTAGATTGTGTAATTGATGTTTGGATTGCAGCCATAAACTTGAGGTTCAGCTGCCTCCATAAAACGGGCGATTCGCCCGCCCCTCTCAACGCAACCATGTGATCTCATTTGCGCCCTTCTAGCAGCTGCCTATCGAGGTACCTGATCAGCGATCACCCTCCTCGGGCCCAATGTTGGTCCCGCTAGCCGCCCACTGGTCCTTGGGCTTGATAGGAGATCCAGAGTCTCAGTGTGAAAGAGAGAGAGAGAGAGAGAGAGAGAGAGAGAGCATGGCGGCTGCACGAGCGGGAGGAGGTCGATTGTTGCGAGGAGAGTGGAAATCATGCCGAGTCCAAGGACAACTTCTCTCGTGCGCTCAGGCCCTTGGAGTGGGATTTTCGCGTCGGCCACCTGCGGGTTATGGATCAGATTACATTAGTTCGCCCTTGTGGCCGCCCAAGTTTGTGGGCCGCCGAAGTCCGCGAAGCTCGGCTAGTGTCTCTGCTGCCAGCCAAAGTCGGTCGAGGCCCAACGGAGGACAAAGGTTGCCAATCAAAATGGTTGCGGCTCGGGCGAAACGCGACCAGCTAGCGCTTGTTCCAATTTCGGTTCAGAGAGAAGAGGCCAGCCAGCTAAGTGCGATCATTTCCAAGTGCTGGCCAAACTTTCTTGCCGGCTGCACGATTGGCTCTTCGTTTTGCTCCGGCGAAGAGAGGTAGAGGAGAGGAAGCCAACATTACCGGTGAGCGTTCGAGGGCGGCTCAAGATGGTGAGTGGAATCGATCATGGGCGGCCGATGGAGGGGCCAATAAGTGATGAGATGGTGGCTGGTTCAATTTTTCACGCGCCCAAACAGGCGTGACTTGCTGAATTGTGTAAAACCCTCTCTCTTTGCTGGCCGGCCGGCATGGATCGGCTGGGGCAGCCCAATCCACCCCTCTCTAGACTCTGCCCTTCCTCTTGGATGGGCGTCGAGCTGTTGGAGAATAAATTAGCCCAAGAGGAGAGAGAGAGAGAGAGAGAGAGCAACTTGGTCCGGCCGAGAGAGAAAGTGCGCCAAGAGGCTGGCGCGCAAACTTGCTCTTGCGCCAGTGAAGCCAAAAAGTGGACTCTTGGGCTCGTTTATCATTTGGACCAGCTCCTTTCTGGGGCCAAACTAACCAGAATGCGCGAGCGCAAGTTTGTTTGCCGCTCCACTACAGTTTGCTGTCGACCTTTCAATTGTGAGCCCCAAAGCGGCGCCAACAAGACAGGGCCGACAAGCTAAGCTGGCCCAGATACGCCCATGCGCCGCAGTAATTGGCTTTTACTGCCTCCAAACGGGAGTGGGCGCGCAAATTTGCTCTTATAATCAGATGCCCGATTTCACCGGCCCTGCTTGCCCCTTCAAACTCCGGTTGCGGATCTCAACAAGCGCGAGAAATGGGGCCCTCACAAGCAGTCGGCGCTCGCTGCTGCTTGTGAGCCAGCTGGCCAGTGGCCAACCAGACAGCGCGGACATTCAATTCATTGCGATGACGAGCGACTCCGCCTTGTTGTCGGCCGGAGCCTCGCAAATGGCCATCTGAGAGCTCCTTTGAGCCGCCGCCAGGTTGTGCAACGAATTCGGCGGGCCCACCAAGTAGCCATGTGCAGGCCAAAGGTTCACTTGGCTCCATCGCCACTTGCTCGCTAGATTTTGTTTGCCCTCGTCGCTCGTGTGTATCCATCATAGCGGCTTGCGCCCTGCTTATGCAAAAGCGTGGCCGGCCTTGCTTGCGGTGTCGTTGTCGCTCTGGTGATCGTAAAAGGGACTGCTGGATGTTGTGGATTACAAGTGACAAGTTTCCGACATTTGCTGGGCCGAAGCTCGAACACACACACACACACACACTTGCCGCAAGCTGCTTGCTTGCTTGCTCAACGGTTGCGAGCGCTAGGTTGCATGTGGCCAATTGGGAGCCTTTCTAGCTGGCCGAGCCTCGCGCAGATGGCGGCCCGCTGGCCTTGGCCACTAGCTCGAATGGCGGAGCGCGGAAGTCCCACTCTCGGCGGAGCATAACTGAGTTGCGCCGCCCTCCCCACCCCCCGGGTTTGCCCAACAAAGGTTGTTGCTACTTGCAGGCAGTCACCTGGATCTTTTCCCATCTCGTTGAGGCCGCGTTTGGATGCTCGCCCGCGAGGCAATTTAAATTTTGCGCTCGCTGGCCGGCGGACGAGCAAGGCCAGGTTCATTCTGGCTCCAACTTACCCAGTGCGAGCGGTTCGAGTCAGGGCCTCTCTTAGCTCTCGTTCTCCTTTTCGGTCTAGCAATTGGCGGCGCCGAGTGAAATTGGCGCCCCAAAGGCAGCGCAGGCGACAAACTCAACTCCGCCAGTCTCCCCTCTCGGCTCGCCTGGATGAGCGTCACTCGAAGTAGGCCAGAGTTGCCGCTAGCTCCGCCGGCCTGTCCATCATGTCTCCTCTGATTGGTCGCCCCGTGTTTCGGACTGCCCCCGAGCGGCCACTCTAACCGCATCAAACAAGGCGACGTCCTCAAACTGGCGCCAGAAACAACTCCGCTTGCATCATTTTTCACCCGAATTTGGTGGCCGCTTTAGTGGGCGAGCGAGTCTCGAGTCGACGTCTCTCCCATTTGACTTTCAACAATTTGTCCAACCAAGTTGAGGTTGTTTTTCCAGCAACGAGAGTGGAGCTTTGTTTTTATTTATAGAGCTGATTTCTATCTGGCCAACACTGTGATTCGAGCCGGCAACGGTTCTCGGTGACCGACAAATGTTGGTGGCGGCGGCGGCGGCGCCTCTGCTAAACTTTGCCGGCCTGTTCAAGCGTGCTTGCGTGCTGCCGCTCGTTCGAACAACAACACCGAGGCGCCGAGCTGGCGATGAGAGGCCGCAGAAGGACGCCTCGGACAGGCAAGCCGTAACTTGCCTGCTCCACTTGGCCAAGCTGGACGGGCGCTTGGAGCGCATTTTAATCGTGCAAATCGGTCGATCGAGTGAGCTCACCTGCTTGCCACTAGGAAATGCGAAATGCGAGATAGGAGAGCTCTCGGAACCTATCGATCTGCTTGCCTGCGTTTGCCAAACAACAGGCGGGCAAGAGGACGAGAGTTGCCGGACGCATGGAGTCCAGTTGCGTGGGACTCGCGGCTTGCTTGGCGGAATTAGTCGCAGAGCAGAGTGGCGCTCTGGGCTCTCATTGCAAGCCCATCAAGTGGGCCCATTTAGCCGCTTGAGATCATCCCCGAGGAGCCCAGTTGGCTTCGGAAGGATTGGAACGGAATTCAGTGTTTGCGGGTATCTCGCTTTCTCTCCCCCTCTCTGCGTATCACCGAGTTGGCAGGTTTCAAGGGAGTACATTGAGTTGGGTGGTGGAGGTTGTTTGGCTGAACTGGTGGCGCTCGCCTTCCAGTGGCCAGCTAGGTGCGATGCTAGGCGGATGAAGAGCGGAGCGGGGCAATCACTTGAAATTGGTCCATTCAATGCGCCTCCCTCAGCTCATTCAAGCGCAGCCCTTCCATCACAATCCACTTTTGCCTGAACCAAAATTACTGGCCAGCCTGGCGGGATGGTCGGCCCAATGATGGCGCCTGTGCAATTTGTCAAGCCAATGGCAATCGCTGATAGCGTCGCCATTCGCTAGAGGACGCGCGTGGCATTTTGGAAGTGGCCAGTTGGGCTTGCATTTGTTTTGTGCAAACAGCATGGCCAGCATGACGATTGTCGCGCCACTGCCAGTTGTGACTCCCAACCGACCAACCTGTCCGGCCAGCTATTCTATCGCGCAAACTAGAATGTGCGTGCCCGAATTTGATCGTCGGCCTGGAGCAGCTGGCGGGTTGCATTACATGAGTGGCCGGCAAGTGATGGTTGGCAAGCGTTCACCGTCTCGCCGGCCTTGCTCTGGCAGTGGCGCCCCAAGCGGAGGAGGCTGGCGCCTCTGGAACGAGCTTGGCGCCTTGCGAGGGGAGGGAAGAAGAGGAAGCCCCCCCTTTGACGCAAGCTCACCTGAACAGCTGCTTGAGGTTCCAGACGTGACGGAATTGGGACCTGATCTCGTGCGAGCTCAGACGTGCCCATAAGGGTTGCGCCTAGCTCCAACGACAATGGGCCCAATCTTTAAGTGTGCCTACGCACAAACTAAAGCTAACCGGCCGGCCGGCTAGCTTTAGTTATCGGCGGCGCATTATGCTAATGTTTTGACAGTCATCACAGGTGCATTAGCATGCCGCCTAGGCGCATGCCAGCTGGGCCCATGATATTTGGGCCATTGGCGCCTTTTGCGTGCCCCAAAATTAGCTGCAAAATGTATGCATTGCACAAAAGTCGAACCAAGTCCGTCATCGCTGATTCCAAATCATCGCAAGCCTGTGATTGAATGATGTATCGGGTGGTCGTGCACGTTGGATCGAGTGTCTCGCTCTCGTCCAACCATCAGGGCTCTGCTTGGGTGGCATTTGGAACACGAACAGACAATGCAGGCGCCAAAACGGTGCAAGTGCCCGATTTGCGGGCCAAGAGGATTGATTGGATTAGACCAATTGGCTGTGCAACATCAGCGGCCCCGATGCAAAGCAAATTGGCCAATAATGAACAAGCCGGCCTCCTACTAGCCAAACACTTAGCCTGAGTTTGCGCGCGTCGCCCCCCCCCCCTCTGGTCGTGAGAGGCACCAAGTTCGAGTTGGATTGACCTCCAATTTGGCTCCCATCTGTCTCGTGCCGGCTCGCAAACGACTAATCTGCCCGGCTGAGGGGGCTCAAGTTCATCTGGATGAGATAATCGTTTGCATTCTGCTCGTTGGCCACCCGCTCGCCAAGTCTGTTTGCTGTCCGCCAACGAAGCCAAGGCATCCGAAATTGCTCGGAAACAAACGAAGACAAGCGCCCGCCTGGCCAGCGGCAATCCTCTCAAACTGAACAAACCAACTGGCGGGGTCATGTTGAGAAGATGGATTCAACCCAATCCCTTTAATATCTCATATGTCGCCTGCTCAACAGACCAAACAACAATGTAAGCCAACCAGCCCGGACGCCATTCAAGCCTTTTCAGATCGAGTGCATTTATTTCGCCTCTCCGTCTGGCTGGCCGGCCGGCCGTCTGGCTCGCAAACCAGCCGCTGGTGTCCACTTTCCTCTCAGTCAATGACACCACCAGCGCCTCTGGAGGGGGCACCGAAATAAACGACATGGAGCGCGAGCGAGCCTCACAAGTTGGTCGCAATTTATTGTTCACAACAACAGATAGACTGGGGCGCCGCATACGAGCCTGCCGTTTATCGCTTCCAAAGGCATGTCTATAATATAAACAACGCCAACAACAATAACGGAAGCGTCAGGCAAATCTGCCGGCCGGTTGGCCGCGAGCAGGCGGCGCTGATCTATCTATCTCCCGCACAGAGGCTCGCTCTGCCCGCGCCCACCGGCGACCAACCTTGCCAGGCCCTCTTCGGTACGTTAAAACTATTTCGCCCATCCGCCTCGCGTACACACATCCGGCCAGGCAATGTTGGCGCCAGAAAGAGGGGACAGGGCCGGTGTTGGCACCGCTGGAGCAAAGTGCACGAATTCCTCTATAGGTCCCGGCGGCGGCGGCGGCGCTGCACGCGCTTGGGAACGTGCCCATTCCGCCCCTGGATGCCCGTAATGCTGCCGAGACTGGCAGGCCGCCAGGGTGGAGGGCGGCCTTTCGGGAGCGCGGCTCTCCCCTAAAAGGCGCGCAGCTGAACTCATGGGCGCACCCGGAGGCAGGCACAGAGACATGTGGGCGCTTGCCACGATCTAGCTGGTCCGGGCTGGAGAGGGCGCCGAGCGAGCGGGGAAATGCGCGCGCCAGTTGCTCGCGCACGGCAGCACGCGCACAGATATCGCCACACAAACGCGCGCACAAACGAGCGCTCATATGCACTCGCGGCCACGCAGCTAGCTCGCGAGCGCGTCGGCTTGCCCGCCAAAGCGCTCGCAAGGGGCGCGAGTTGCACACACACACTCACACATGCACACACTTATGCCCACACACACACACACACACACGGACAGACGAACGCGCGGTCGGCCGAGGGAGGCAGGCGAACACTTGCAGCATAGACAAGCTTTAACGCAGCAAGCGCGTCAGGCTACAACCAGTGCAGCCAACTGGGGCCCAAAATATTCTTTCTTCGTTAGCTCGCGCGCAATAGTTCGCTCGCTCCCAGAATTCGTCTCTCCGTCTCTTTCGTCGCCCCTGCGTTGTGCTCCTCCTCCCTCTTGAGTTTACAAAGGTGAGCCGAGCGCGCTTTAGTTGGAGGCGAGAATTTTATGTTACTTAAGGCAACCGAATTACCCTGGAAGGATTCGCCACTGCTGGTTGTGGTTGCATCTGCGCTCAAGCTAAATGCGTATCATCTATATCAATGAGACGGAACGAAAGGAAGGAGGAAGAGAAGGGCCAACTGTGCAGTGAGCTGCAGGGAATCGAAACCAGAGGTGGCGCCGCCAGAGTTGGTGGTTGGAGGTAGGAAGGAGCGGAGTTTGTTTGGTGAGCTCGTTTTTAGTTATTATTAGTTGTCTACGCTGTGAAACGTCGATGAGCTTGCGGCCATCTCCAGGAGGAGGACGAGAATTAGGTTAAATTATTACCCGGAACAAGCCAGAAATGTCGAAATGAGCGAGAGCGGCCAATTGTAGTGCCCCGCTCGAGGGGATTCTGCGGGCTGATGCTGCAGACTATTATGATTAAGATCATGGGATCAGACTAGACGAATCCTATTCGAAAACTCAGACAAGCGCTCCTCTGCCGGCTCAACCAAGTTGGCCGACCTAGAAATTAGCGGCACAATTCTAAGCCACCAACTTTCATGATCGACTCATGCGAGCGATAAAATACACCATTCAGGATAATAAGCCGAGTATCATCGAATAAGTGCCAAATGCCGCCACCAAGGCGGCCTTTTACCACTAGCTCGCTGACATCAACGCTTAAATCCACCATAGCAAATCAGCCCTTGTTGAGCAACCTGACGAATATAGATAAAATTTCATCCCAAGCTAGCTCGCTGGCGCAGAAGACGCCTTTCTTTGGAGCCATTAATTTGCCAACACAGCAACCACATGACGCTCAGTCAACCTCTCCAGCCGGCCAAAGCAACAACAGCACCAACTTGATGCGTGCTACCGGTCTGTCTAGCAGTCAACCGGCTGCCCAACCGAAACCCACCATGGCCAGCACGCCTACGGTTGACATGAGCCATTTGACCGAAGAGGAGAGGCTGATGATCCAATCTGTGATGGTCAAGGCTGAGATGGCAGATATGGGCATTCCAGTTGACACTACAGTGCCTAGTAGTACGAATTTACCTTCGGCCGCAAGTCAAGCCTTGACGCAACAAACTCGACAGCAACAGCAGCATAATCGGCAGCTAGTTAACCAGATGCCGTCCGGGCCAGCTAACAACCAGAATCAACAACAGGCTCGGCAACAATTGGCGGAATTGCAACACCCTAGCATAGATCACACGAGTCAGTTTCAGAGCCAATCAGATTTTATGCTGCAACAACAACAGCAACAGCAACAACAGCGACAGCAACAGCAACAGCAACAGCAACAGCAACAACAACAACAGCTGCAGCAACAGCATCTGCAACATCTACAACAAGGGTCTCAAACCAACATGGGGGTCAGCGAATCTAGCTTGGTTCAACATAGTTCAGCTTCCATGGGCGGTCAGCGACAATTCAACCAGATGCAATTCAATCAGAGTTATCAGAATCAAGAAATGGCTGCATTGTCAAACCAGCAGGCTAATAGTGTGAGCAACCAGTCAAATCTGCCTCAGGCAACAACCCAGTCAAATCTAGTGGCGAACAATCCGTCATCCTTGGACCAGCAAACTCAGAACCTGGCCAATCAGATCAACTCCCAATTCCCGCTGGGCCAAGATCATCTAAAGCAACACGCTTTCTCTGACCCTCAGCAATTCATCGGCCAGCGACGCCCCTTACTGCAACAGGCATCCCATGATGTGGTTAAGCAGCAGGACTCTCAAAACTTTCAAGCTCAGCAGCAATTTAATATGAGTGGCAGCCAATCAACTCAATTAGGGAATCAAAACTCTCCTCAACAAAACCAAAATTCAGCCCCGCTGCAAGTAACTGGAGTCCATTTCGCTAACCAGCAGGTATGCCCACAACAGTCTATGATCCAGACAACTTTCAATGACCAATCAAGATCAATGCAAACAGTCTCTGGTACCCAAAAGGGCGGCACATCTGTCATTCAGGATACCATAGCGTACAACCAGATGAACGAAATTCATTCTCGATCGCAGCGAGTGAGCCAAAACTGCCATTTACCTCTTAACCAATCACAAAACACTGGCCAGTTAGATATCATGTATGGTCAGGCAGAAATGAGTAGGTCGAGTCGAGGTGATTTTGTTGATACCTCTCCAGTGCCCAATCTTGCTAATCACCCTCCAAGTTTAAGACTCAATGAGAATAATCTAAACCAGAGAATGAGTCCTCACTTCCAAACTCAAATGACGGCCAATCAATCTTACGATGAAGTTTGCCAACCGATTTCAGATCAGAGCTTCGAAAGTGGTGAGCCTGAACAAATGAGAAACTATCGCTCGCAAGAACAATATCAAGATCTGCATAGTGGAGTCAGATTTGGTACCCCCCGAATGAGGCAAGAATCGGATGAGCCGAATTATCCTATGCAGTATCAACAGGGTAATAACAAATCTTACAACAAGGTGAAGAGAAATGATTCAGATGAGCCCTCTGCGATACGTGACGTAACGGACTCAGACTGCACGAACTTACAGGTCCACGATTCCATGCACCGAAGTCCCAGCAGCCCGAATCGGAATGCAAAGTTACGAAAGTTGCCTCAACCAAACCGCTCTGATCGCTCGTTACAGTCATCGAACGAAAGGCTACAAACCGGAAGACAAAACTTGCGCTCCAAAGAAAACAAGCCCCTCGAGGGCAAGAAATCTAACGCTCGTGATACGATGTTGGACAGTCCACAGTTCTTGTCAGGTAGTGAGGATGATTCGGTAGAGAGAAATAAGAGCACAAAGTCACCAGACAAACCGGTGATTGATAAAAATGACGAAGCGTTACGATTATTAAGTGAGTTAAAATTAACTGAACAAGCGAATCAAGTCATGGAACACCAGCAGCTTCTCATCAAACAAAGTCAAGAGTTAATAAAACTCCAACTAGAACAACAAGCCCTATCTCAGGAGCTTAAGAAGGCGGTCAAGAAGACACCAGAAGCTACAAACTGTAACTCTGATGATAGGAATGACAGTGCCCACGACAATCCTAGCACCAATAAGAGAGGTGATCAAGTTTTCAAAGCTTCTGATAACGCCAAGACGGCAGAGAGGGATCAAGCTGCAGAGGATAATAAGCTGGAGAAAACTTCTAAGGGAATTTCCTTAACAAGCGATCACGAATCAGAATTGGACGAGGATTCTCGAGTTATTAGGAAGCCCCCAACAATTCAACGCCAGAGTTCTAATGACCACCATCTAGAGAAAAACTGGAACTGTAACGAAGGGGACAGGATTACCAAGAAAACCGCTTTCTCAAACTCCTCGTCCCAAACATACCCGACCAGTAAATATAATTCTGACATTTTTCATTCACCCACGGACACGACTGACTCAGATCTCGAGCCTTCATCTCAGGCCAACATGAGGCACCAGCAGAGATTGAATCAGACTAAAACTAAACCAATGCGGCGTCGTGAACCCACAGGTCTACCACCCTCACCCTTACCTGTTGCTGCCGCGATACAGCTGCATCAAATGCAGCAACAACATCACAGACAAAACAACTCCAGTCAATTCAAAGGAAATCTACGGCGAGCAAATTTCATGCGCTCAAGATCTGTGACAAGTTCACCAAATTACCAGCTCGAAAGTGCAACATCTGGTTACATGATTGACAATCAGCGCAACCGATCAATCTCACCGGATACTCTGAGTGAGTTCGGCGGGCAGAGGAGGAGAAAGAGATTGCCTGAACCGCCAACGAACACTGTGCCAATAACGCCATCAATGGTGAGAAAAATGATCCAAGCTCAAAGGGCTGGAGCAAGTTCAGGGAAGATGCTGACTAGTGTCAATGTACAAGCGACAATGTTAACTAACGCAAACTCGCCGAGGGGCCAAATTTTGGAGTCGTCAGTGGTAGATAAAACCCCTTTGAAGGATCAAATACGTAATGAACCCGGTCAGCAGATGGTGTCTTTCAGCAATCACAGCAGCCAGGCAATCGGAATGGGAGTCAATAATATGAGTAGCTTACAATCTTCCTCAGCACTTGCGAACCCCGACTTGAACAAATTTCTATCATCTACCTATGGCGATTCCATTCTAAGGGGTAATATCTCAGATACCAAGGAGACACCTGAGCTAGATAAATTGATTAGCAACCTTGATGAATATTATGGTCTCGATAGCAAGAAACAAGCTAAGGTGATTCCTCCTCAGGATATAAATGCTTCATCCAGGAAAGACGATTTTGTGTCTGATCGTTGTGCATCTACAACACGTATTACCTCACCATCGAAATTTGGAATCGCACAGTACTCTTCTTACCAACCCAAGCAAGCCTATCAAACCTCTTCCGCTTTTGCGAGGCGTAACAGCGAGGGTGAAAACAATCCTTTGCAAGCTACAACCAGGTACTCTCATTTGCAAGCTAATCTAGATAACGCTAGCATGAAAACGTCTGCGCCCTTATCGTATCTCAGTGAACGAACCTCATACCTCAATTTGAGTCCGGTCAGACATTCACGTTGTACAACACCAACAACATACTTGGATTTGGAAAAAACGCGAAATCATTCACTCGGTAACAGTGGAGAGGCTATGTCCACTAAGCTCGACCGCTATTCTCATCAGTATCGTCCATTGCAGAATCCATTGTCTCTCGGTACCCGGTCTTACAATCCCACAAGATCTCTAAATACAGGGAGTCTAGATTACCCTGAAGCACTATCAATCAGCGAACCGCGCGATTACCAAGATTCAATCACAGATAACTTGTATCGAGGCGGCAGGTACTCGTCACGATTTATAGGAGCAGATGCAGGAGCCATTCGGGATAAGTACAGGTACATGGGTTATACAGATTTAGGAAAATATGAAAGCAGCACGAATACCTCACCACCAGAGCACAATACGAGCAATTTGATCGGGTAAGCTTCATTTGAATTTTTCAGTAACAAAACCGATTCCAAGCCGATTTTCAACTAATAGCCTCTATATTTTTTGCGACGTTCATAGCGATTCAAGGAGACTCATGCTGATGAGAGGATACAACTTGGACCGCTACCGACAGAAATCTCTGGATTATGATTTGAGGTTAGTAGATTCGTAGAATTGTATTCGCCTCCGTAACTTTATCTTGAATGATAACCAAAAGAATCAACGTTTAGAAGGAGTGCCTTCAGCAACTTGAGAAGTCCGCCCCTAACGGAACCAAGATTTGGAAATTCCAGCCAGTATCCGGATTCTACAATCGATACCTCAAAATATTTAGACAGCAATACGATATCTAGTCTGCCGCCTGCGAGCCATTCAAGATATGACTACACTCGCTCTCTACAACATACGGATATACCTTCTTGGTCTGCATCAGCCCATACAAGTAGCTTTGCTCCACTAACGAAGGTATGCTTCACTCTATCCAAGACCACATAATCTGGCTCGAATCAAAACTAACTCATATCCATGCCACATTCCAGGACGATATAATCAATAATGGACCCAAGTTCAATTCAATCGGATATAGATTTCAGACAGACAATCAAAATAAGTATGTGACCCATGCGAGAACTCCAGCCCAATTCCACCAGACCAGATATCCATATCCCTACAAACGCATCTTGCTTAGCAAGAATCCCAAAGATAGAATAGGTATGCCGCTCTTTGAATGTGTTCCTGCTAGACTTCCAAGCTGTGACTGTTGCATTCCAGCACTCGATGTTCCACTACACCGTCACTAACAAACTTTCCTGTTTTAACCAGGTAATGGTATCGGTGTCAGAATAAGCGGCGGTCATCCGTTGAGCAAGTAGGTACAAAGAAATCGATGTGTTGCAATCAGAGAAAATTCAATTCTAATGACTAAATTGAATGTTTTTCTCACCCGAACAGCCTATACGACAAGGTGAATCGCTGTGTAGTCACATCTGGCGCCTTTGTAACCGAAGTCTTTCAGAACAGCAATGTATACTTCATGGACGAATTGCAGGAGGGTGAGTTATTGATCTTAGATAGAAGTCGATAGCTAGCGACCGAACTAACAAGTCTTTCATTCTTTCTGTCTTTCACACACATACACACAAACATTCTCACACTCAGGCGACCAAATAATCGAATGGAATGGAGTCAACCTCTGTAATCGAAGCGATGAGGAAGTTCAGCAAATTTTATTGAGCCAATTCTCTGATGACGAAGTAGAAATTGTATATTTGCCATTGAAAGAGTTTGGTGCTGCGTACTTTGAAGATAACCCTGATATATTTCGCACTGAGTTGAAAGATAATAAGCACGATCAATTCGAAACCTTTGCTGACTTGAACAGGTCGGGTCACCAATCAGCTTCGTTATCCATACCGGCCAATGGTCGCTATCTAAATGAGCCCTCAAAGGGTAGCATCCGTCGCAAGATTTCACTAACTTCGATCGCCAACATGTGGTCGAAGTAATTCGGTCTCATTCAAATTTGTCACAATAATGGTTAACAAACGCGAAGTCAGCAGTTGAATCAGTGGGTTGCAGTTATCAAGTCTCAAACATTATTTTCGCGGTGACACTGGATTCACTAGAGCAGAATTTCGTAGCTATGCAACCGCGTGTGAGCCAGTTTGGGATATCCTCCTAAAGGAGTTGGGCATATGTGCTTCCTCGAACGTTTCGTTTCACCCAACAAGGCCCGAGAAATCAAGGGCTGATACATCGAGACAGCCGATCTGGACCAAAACAATGTGATTTTATTTGTTCGTAACTGTACGTTTTTCGAAGTTGAGTTGAAATTAAACGCTCATAAGATGTTACACCGTGAAAATTTCTAGGACTTTCCTTTTATTTCGGTTCTACAGGTTAGGTTAGATCTGATCCGCAAGTCTACTGGATGTACCACAGGAATTCATGAATGATTTGCCAGCTGAGAGTGGATGCTCACTTCTTGTTGACCCGACATTGGTCTCCCTGTTGCTGAGACACGTCCTGGGAGGTTTTCTTGTTGTCTACGGCCTCCTTCTGAATCTCTATTGGTATGTTACGAGATCGTGAGTCGGCGATTGGCTTGTTGACGGGAACTTCAATCAGCAGCCTCTTGTCTGGTGTCATCGTTGACTTAATCGCTTCATGTTTGACGTCAGCAGGAAGTTTTATCCACCTCTTAAACTCAGATTTGTGGTAGGAGTCACTCTCAGAGGTCTCGGTTTTCGCTTCTACGACCAAGTTGTCGTCGCAAAGCTTGACGTTCACCTCCTCAGGCTTATACTGCGAAACATCGATGGCCACCTGTAGGTTCCCGTCCTCGGTTCGGTTTGTTTTCATTCCACCAGCAGTGAGATCTTTAACCAAACTGTTTTGGTAGTGTCCGATGGCATCGTTGACGTTGTCCATGACGCTTTGTAGCTCGTTGAGTGCATGATCGAAGGATGTCACCATTGGCCAGTCGTCGTTTAGAACTCGGTGGATTCTTACTGGTTGACGAAGATGGTAGTGAGGCCGGAGTTGGCGCTCGCGATCGTAGTCGTTAAGAAGGAGCTCGCGTACTAGAGGGTCTCGTAGTAAGATCGACATCTTTCCAGCTAGTCAATTTGAAGATATCTAAGGTGAGATTAGTCGGTGCTGTTTACGCTTGAGCTTGATTGGCAAGATAGTTGAGATTCGCTTGTGCTTTCTGATGAGTCTGTTCTCAGTTCACGATTCAATCTATGCATGTAACAGAAAGTTTCAGTCTTTTTATAGCAGACACTGACACGCTAGGAAATTTCGCGCACTTTCCATTCGCTCACACAGCCTTCGCCAGAGCTTTGAAGTTCAGAAATTTCTCCAACTTTCTGGACCTTTCTCGACCAGAACTCTCTGCCTGACACCTGCCTCTGCATCAGTTTTCACACAATTTCCAGAATGATCTCGATAAATGTTCTCTTCTTCAGCTGGAGCTATAATCGGCAGAATCGGACAGAGATACAAGAGGGTCTGTTTATTTCAGTCGTGGGATGAGCCGTGAGTAGCTCGGCTAACATCAAATAATATTCTGTAGTCGAAGCGTGAAGCAACAATCAGATTGATTCGGCCCGAGAAGCCAAGAACAAATGTATAGGTGATTTTAATTTTGGACCACAATAGTATTGAAAGATTTCGGTTCCAGATTTACCTGGCTCAGAATTTTTCCATCAACAGCTAACCTAAATGGCAAGAGGTGCTCATTGTCATTTAAAACAATCGCTACAATCTGATTTTGTGGCGTTGCAAATGCGGCATAGTGAGCTGCAAACATATTTGGTTGAGTGTAAACCTCGACGGCCAACCGCCGTGAACCAGGTTTGATCAGACGACTAAAATGCCCTATCGCGTAAAACATGGGACCCCTGAAGTGTAACTGGTGGCTCCTCTGTAAGCTATAGATGGAGCAGTCTTGCGATTTCGAATCTGATAGGACATCAACAACCGATAGTCCCTCAATGAAACCATTCGAGCCATGCGTCAGATGTTTCAAGATTTCGACGGCGTAATTTTGAGCATTTTGCCAATCTCCGTAATCGGAAGTCTGCGGTTTATCACTACCAATCGTGATGAGAGTCAACTTATCACTGGTCGATCTGACAGAATCAAGAAAATTGTAAGGCGCAGAAAACTCAGACTTGATAAGTAGACCACCAAATATGCTTTGAACATCGGGCTCCGTGAAACTAGGAGATTCGCTAATCTTTGTTACACCTAATACTTGATTAGTTGAAAACAGCTCTTTCACGTATTCCAACATCTCCTTATTCGTTGCGCTTGAGAAGATCCATTCTTGATTTAAGCTAACGGCCCAGAAATCCAAAGCATTCATTTTCTTGGCGGGAGAGGGAATCGCTTTGAGAGCCTCAATAATCTGCATAGTGCTCCTCAAATCTTCGAGATTCACAATTACTCTAATCCGATCGCCCGACTCTCTCCCCAGTACCCTTGTGATCAGAGTATCAACCCGATGCATAAGGTGGGTGATGTTGTAGTTGGTTATAACCTCACTCGTGATAGGCAATCTCAGAATCGAAAGCTCGATTCCCTTTGGAGATTTTGAGAACAGATCGGTTAAGATTGGAACGAGACTTGTGTAGAGAGACTCGTCATCAATATCAAGCATCAGCATGTGGGCGTCAAGAGTAGCTCCGAAACCAAGAACCTCATGAAATCTTGACGTTGAGTGTACATAGAGCGTAGTGTTTATGTCGAAGAGCTTCTCTTGTTCAGTCTCCCGGTAATTCAAGTTTTCCAGGTTGTCTACGAGAAATCTGTTGCCCGATCTGGATGAGTGCATATGCACAAGATGGTTGCGATCTGATGGCCATATTGGATCTAGATCCTGAGTTATGTAGCTGCAATCCTGAGATTTGCATTCCACCAGCGGGCTATGATTTAATTCTTCATCACTACAGGTGCCGTCAATACGCTTCAACTGTAGAGAGTGATCCTTCTGATTCACTGCGCCAAGACCAACCAAGGAGACCGCAACCAGAATGATCAGTAGGTGATAACCGGAAGACCTCATAGGTTGTCTTGTTTGAGTGTTCCTGTTTCCTCTGCAGGTAAAGTGTTGGAATAGGTATAGATCATGGACGAAAATCCTATTCAGGGCTATTTAGGCTTCCAAAATATTCTATCTAACGGCATTGTGGCGCACAAAGATAGCTCTCGTTTTTTTTCCGATCTATCTGCCTCTAACGTATCGATCTGTCACAGTGGTTTACATGATGAACATCTTCAATCGCTCTGCTCAAAGCAATTCAC
>ENA-UOVY01000283-UOVY01000283.1-plant-metagenome-genome-assembly--contig:-NODE-283-length-30828-cov-592.607351_pt1 | contig 30828 bp, 25 predicted proteins | sample MGYA00249840_ERZ761561 | MGnify/ENA primary metagenome ERZ761561 (study PRJEB28882, sample SAMN05720143) | plant metagenome | isolation source: Guanajuato, Mexico | place: Mexico:Guanajuato, Mexico...
CGCTCGCTCGATCCATTCGAGCGGATGATGAATATGGAAAGAATCGATTCAATTTTTCTCAATCCAGCCGCCGCCCGGCCAAACGCAAGGCCCACGAGCGCTCGCTGCAAAGGCGCCCGCCCAACCGACTCGCCCATCCCTGAGCCGCTGGCCCGCGACGTTTTGCCGGCAGCGGGCGCCGCGTGCCCGTTATTGTTGAAGGCGGCCAACTCTCAATAGGTCACCACCACTGCGCGCTCAACGGAAACGCGCGTAGGCCGTCCTATCAGCGCCCCCGGCTGGCCGGCGCCGAGCGAGCGCAGCCAGCCGCCGGCCCGATCGGTTTGTCGTCGCTCGAATCTCGGCGGCCAGTTGATTAAGTTGGCCCAACGACCCGTTGGGCCGGCGCCGCTAGTTGCGCAACAGGCGCGCCGCTCTGCTCTGCCCCCATTGCACAATCGCGGAGGGGACAAACCAAGCTGAAACGCAAACTTGATTAGACAAGAGCCGACTTGGCCAGAGCGGCGCGTACGGCTCACGCGAGCATCGTGGCCGCCGCTCTCTCTCTCTCTCTCTGCCCTCGTGGGCCAGCGACGAGCACTCAGGCGCCGGATTTGCGCATCTACCTGGCCAGACCGATTGACTCGGCTCTCCCCCCACTTGTTGACAGTTAAATGAGGACGGCGCCGCCTTGGCAACTTAATTGACACTTGGCGGATCTGGCTCGTCGTTGGCCGACGCTGGAGCCGGTCGGTCTGGGCGCGAAACGGGATTTAGCTGTCGGCCGGCAGCCAGCGAGGGGAGAGCAGCGGGCGGCCGCTCGCTCGAGTTGCCGGCGAGACAAAGGACGAGCCGCACAGGTAGCGCTCGCTTCCGGCGCCTCCAATTCGAGCCGCGCACACACACACCTGGCCAGCCCGTTTGCCTGGCCACTTGGTGGCCAAACAGCTCGGCCGCTAAAAGGCCAATAAGCGCATCTGGGACGAGCAGAGTCGATTTTAAGTAGCATTTTATTCTGGTACGATTTGGCCTCAAGTCTTATCAGCGTTGTTTTCCTTCTTGTTGCATCAGTTGGTGTGAGTCTTGAATCTCAGTTCCATTGAGTCTCCCCGTCTCTCTCTCTCTCTCTCTCTCCAATCGCCCCTTGCCTGCCTCCTTTTTACGTGGCGCTCCGTCCGCCTGAGCGCAGCTCGCTCGCCTCCTTTCGCGCCGGCTACAGGTGGCCGCTCAGTAGTGCGCGCGCTTCCCAAATCCGCGCGCAGTCGACATTATGCGCGGCTTGTAGGCTCGGCTCAGCCTGGACGAGTTGTCCTCGTCGAGCAGCGAGTTCAACGATTGAATTGCGCTAACCTGATCGACGTTGTTCATCGTGGACATGCGGCGTTCGCGCGCCTCTAGCGGCGCTTGGGGGCGGCCGCTTGCCGACTGGTGGGCGCCAACCTTGGGCCTTGGCATTGTTTGGAAGAGGCTTGCCGAGTGCGCGGCCAGCTGGCCGGCCAGTTGCTTGGCGGCTGGGTCGGCGCGCTCGCCAAGCGCCCGGCTGAAAGCCCGAGCGAGCTGCCACTCGAGCATCAGCGTGTCCAGCAGATCCGCGAGCTCGGCCGAGTCTGCAACAGGCTCGCCGGCCGCGTTTGCTTGCGAGCCGAGCGCCGGAGTGGCGCCGAGCGCGAGCAAGCCGACGAGCAGCAGCAGCAGTAGCAGCAAGGGCCACCGCATCTCGTGTTGCGCGCCCATCAGCTTGCCGCCTCCCATCATCAATCCTCCCCTCGCCGCTGCTCCGCCCCTACCTTTACCTCCAACTCCGCCCGGCCGATGATTGCAATTTGCCTGCCTTCTTGCTTCTAATTGAGCCATGGCCAAGAGGAAGCCCTCGTTAAGGAATATAACTGAGCTAACTCTCTCGCCTCGTCTCGTCTCGTCTCGTCTCGTCTCGCTCGAGTTTGTTTGCTTGGCCGACTGATCTCGTCTTGGAGCTAACGGGCGCGATTATATAACTGCCCACCACCCAAGCGGCCGCCATCGATCATCGCGAAGGAGCGGCGGAAGTGGCGGCCGCTCGATCGATCAGAGCTGCGCTCGTGGGCGACACTTTTCTTGTTCGCATGGCGCTCGTTGGCGCCTATAAGCCGGCGGTTGCGCAACCAGGACAGACAATTATCGCCGCCTTCGCTCGCACGCAGTCTCGTTGGGCCGCCGCCGCCGCCGCCGCCGCCGCAGCCAGACTTGGAGCCAACGCGGCCTGTTTGCAAGCCCAAACCTCTGGCTGGTCGGGCCAGACACTTGCTGCGAGCGCTCGGCGACTAAATTGAGCGATCAATTGAGCTCGAAACGAGCTAATTCGCCCTTCAAAGGGCTGCGGCGGCGCCAACAACAACAACAGCAGCAACAACGGCCGCCCAAACAGGTGAGGCCGCGACGTAAGCGAGCCCAAACACGCACGCTCGGCCTCCGCCAACGAAACACGCCAATCATGACTCCTCTCGCCTCTGGCCGCTTGGGGGCGACGGCTGGCTCCCGTGAGCGGGCCCGTCTGCGCCGGACGGCCAGGCTGATCGGCGCTGGCGGCTCTCTCTCTCTCCCAGTGAGCTCAAACTTGCATGGCTGAACACAAGCCGGCCGCTCGGCTGACGAGCGCGATGAGCGCTGGCCGGCCAACACAATGGGCCCGTTCAGCGCTCTGCGTGGCCCACAGCGAGTTTGCCCCCCAACCAACCAACCGAGCAACCCTCGGCGGCCGCTTGTTGAGTTTAATCGGGCGAGCTGAAAATCGCAAGACGACAACGCGGCCGCCGATCGCAGGCTGCAGCCCGAAATTGTCGCCTCCACACTCGGTTGCGTTCGGCTGGCTAAAAGCGAATGACATTGAAAGATCTGCAAGTCCATTGTGCGCCGACGAGCCGTCCATTGTTGGCGTGGCCGCCGCCGCTGCTGTCGCCACTTGAGAGCACGACTGACTCTGCAAAGTGGCCGCCGCAACTCGGACATGCAAATTGCTCGCAAGCCTAGAGAGCCGAGAATTAACAGGTGAGCGTCAAGCGCCGGCAAGACACCAAAACCCAGATTTGCTCCCCATCTGGCCGCAGCATTGGCCGCCGCTCTCTGTTTGCGCACCTCTTTGTGCGGCACACATCTAGCCCAGAGGCGGCCGCCCCTTTGACACGCAAGCGGCGCTCACCTGTCGCAGCGAGCGAGCGAGCGGCCACAGAGGCCACCTAAACGAGCTTGCCCGATCAATCGATCCATCCATCCATCGGCCAGCTCAGTGGCCGAAATAATTGGTCAATTTTGTCAGGCTGCGCTCGCTGGGCGCGCATTGTTTCAGGCGCGACCAGCCAGGTAAGTGGCGGCGGCGGACGAAACGAGAGGTGGACACTTTGCTGGGGCCAACTCGCCTCGGCCAAGCTCGCTGCTTGGCCACTTTTTTCCCATTGCGAAATGTCAACTTGAACTCACGTCAACCGTTTGCCATCCAAATCCAATGCTTGCCTCCATTCAAATGGCCACCAAATGAAGCCGCAAATCGAAGGGCAAAGTGCAACCGATTGCTTGGACACCGCCATCGGTCGCCCTCCCTCTGCGGAGGTGGCGCCACCTGTGGGACCGGCCGAGCTCAGGCCGGCAAACGCAATTAGGGGCTAAGCGGTCACGAAGTTGCCGCGGCCGCCGATGCCGGCTCTCTTTCTGCCCGCCTGGCCGACTAGCTGGCCATTGTGCTGCTGCTGCCGCCGCCGCAGCCGCTGCTGTGAGCGCAAGGAGCCCTCGTTGGCCGCCATAAGGTCGGCGCAAAACTAGAGCGGCCGAATTATTGAATCCATCGCCGCAATCGTGCACAATCGGCTTCTAAAGACGACGACGACGACAACGATTGTGTTTGTGTGTGTGAGAAAGAGCGAGAGAGAGTCGGCGTGATTGTTGGCCGGCACCTCTTGGAACACAATGAGCCTGATTGTGTTCCGGCCGGACGCAAGCCGACCTGGCCGGCCAAACTCTCGCTCCCTTTCAACCTGTTAGATATCATTATTTAGAGTCGTCAAATTATCCCAACCAGCTCGAGGCTTTGAGCTCGAGCCTGGCTAACCCCTCCAGCTCTCAGCCCGCTCGCCCACTCAAGCTCCTTGCCTCCTATTTTGTCCAAAAGCTTTACTTGTGTCGCAAAAGTAAGGCGCCCGATCATTAGTGCTGAGCATCGAAAGTGGCCGCCAGGGCCGGAAGGAAGTGGCTGGCCTGTGGCCGCTCGCTCGGGCATGCAAGTCCCTTGGCTCAGTGCTTCTGGTGGCCCTCCTCATCCTCATCCTCCTCCTCCTCCTCCTCCTCCTCGCGAATGGTGTACAGCTCATCATACTGCGGCGGCGCTCTCGTCTCAATGGAGCTCGCACTTTGCGCTGGCGCCGACTTGTTCTTTCCGCTCACCTTTGCCCAAAAGCCTGTCAGCTTCTTGTTGCCCGAGCTTATTATTGGCGCCGCTCGCTCTTTCACGGCCCCATAATGCGAATTAACCCTCTCAACTCCCTTCTTGATGTTTGGGTTGCTCTTGATTGCGTGCACTGTCTCCTTCAAGTCAGACTTCAGATTGTTCAAAGCCGGCTTTGCATCCTGATAAACCCTAACAGTGCCCTTGCTCGTCGTGTCCAGCAACTCCTTGAGGTGGCCGGTCACCTTTTGGCGCAGAGGCTCGCGCTCCGGAGCTGGGCCGGCTGCATCCCAGTTGAAGTTGGTGTGGAAGAAGGGATCTGGCTTTGAGTAGTCAGGCTGCCGCTCGCACCGAACGGCGCAAAGTAGCGCACTCGCGCCAAAGAGTAAAATTAACACCTCCTTCAGCATGACTCCCATTTAGTGGCCAAATTTGATCTATCAATCTGATGGGTCGAACTCTTGTTTCTTGTCTGGCCAGAAACCTTTAAATCTTCGAGAGCCAAGGTTGAAATGGCTTCGATGATATTCAATTCGATAAGAGGCATTTGCCAAAAAGGTAGAGGTATTTTTAGAACATTCAATGCGCTGCCTTGGGCTCCAACTTTCGTCATTGTCTCGTGGCTCTTGCGTGGGCGTCTATATTTAGAAGGGGGCCCAACATTTGGACGACGAGAGAGGTTGCAGAGTTCCGCGTCGTCCGCTCGCCGGCCAAAGCTCATCCAGCTTGCGTTTGCCCCGACTCAAACTCACGAGTCTGACCCAAGCAACGAGCCAGCCGTCAACACTGGCTTCCTGTTTATCGGCCAGCTAGCTCGCACAACAAATCTAAGTGGTTGAATATAATTCAGCGCCATAGAATTCATTCACTAGGTTGAACTAGCGCAAGTTTGTGAATGGTTCTAATGACAAAACAACCCGACAACTCGCTAGTTTCAAGTTAGACTTGGCCATAAACTCGTTCACCTGGCCGCCAGCCGGCTGCACACAAACTTATATGTGCGCTCGCACTTTCCCTCGAGAGATAAACTTATAAATGGGCCAAGCTAGAGCTCGCACACAAAGCGCCAACTTATCACTCCGGCCGCCGGCCCATTCAGCTGGCCCATGAAAGGGAGCTCCCCTTACTCCCCCCCCAACCACCCCCCTCACCTGCTTACCTTCTAATCAATCAAAATCCACCCTTTGGCGCCACACGCACGCTCGCTCGCTCGCTCGCACACGAACCGCTTGCTCAAATCCGATTCCGGCCAATCTGACATCTCCTCCTTGTTCTTGTTCGCCGCCAATCGATTGGCTTGACGGCTTCCATTCTCGCCCGCCGCCCGCTTGTCCCCTTCACCTTTCTCGCCCTTTCATTCTCGCAAACCAAAACGAATCCAAACCCCCTAACCGCAACAACCGCCCAACAACGCCGACACCTCGCCCAGGCTTCAACGTGAACGAGATCAGCTCATTCACCTTCAACAACTGCCAGCTGCCCAGCGTCCCGTTCAGCGTTCTCCTCCATAGAACTCGCGCGCCGCCGCCGCCGCCAGGGGCGCCAGCGTCGGACGGGCCGGCGCTTCCGGCCGACAGCGCCAACCAAGCCGGCCAGTCTAGCCAGTCGCTCAGGCCGAACAGGCAGCGGCACCAGAACTTGGTGCGCAAGCGAAGATGGCACGACAAGGACAACGAGCTTGAGCTTGGCCAACCGGAAGCTGAGTTCAACAGCGCAAACGATGATGGAGTTGCGCGAATGGATACAGAGCACGTCGCCTCTCTCCATCGGCCGCCAGAGGAGCCCGCAATGGAGGGCGCTCGTGCGGCTTCACTCAATGCGGCGCCGGGCCAAGCGAGCAGGAAGGAGCCAAGAGTGAGGAGTCTAACCGTTAACTTGGCCACCGTTGTTGACCAAAGAAGTCTGATAAGTTTGCTCACTGGCTTGGATTTGCTCGAGGAGCTGCAACTCAATTACATGCAGCTCAACCTGACCGGCTTTGAGCCAGATCTGGACACAAATCAGGCGGCCGAGCATGCGACGACCACGACAGCGGGCGCGGAAGCAGCCACAGCCAATCTCGGACTGCCGCTCGGCTTGTCTCGTCCGACCAGCTCTAGTCCCACGCCCACAGTGGCGCCATCTGGCCAGAGCGGCGCGGCGCCCGCAACCCTTTCCGCTCCCGGCGCGAGCACCACCACGACCACAAGCAGCACCAGCACAACTGCTGCACCAACAACCCTAGCCCAGATTGCCAATCCCCCAGCGGCCAACCCGACGGGAGCTCGAAGCTCGCCACCCACGACCATGACGCAACCGGCGCGGAGCGGCGGCAGCAGCAGCACCACTGCGCCACCCACGCAAACCAGCTCGAGCGCGCCCACAACCCTGGTGGCGGCGGCCACCGCTGTTGCAACAAGCTTGCCAACAACAACAACCACCACCACTACCACCACCACCACAACACCAACAACCACCAAACCAAATACGAGCACCAGAAACAGGAACCAGGTGAACATCCTGAGGCCCGTCCAGGTGAGCAGCTCGGCCAGTCGGCCCTCCACAATCGCGCTCGGCGCTCCGCGAGGACTCATGATAGCGCAGGCGACTGGGGTACCGGCGACCAGCCAAACCACCACTCCAGCGCCGCCTGCCGGCACGCCCACAAACCAGCCGGCCGCAACAACGGTGCCGAGCATCCCGCTGTCAACTGTTGTGTCGAGCGTCCATCAGACAGTTGCGCGCCAGCAAGTGGCAACCACGACGCCAATCTCCACAAGTCCTGGCCAGCGATACCAGCCAGTTGGCAGCCTAATATCGGTGGCAACGGGCCAGCAAGCGCAGGCGGTCAGCTACACGAGCGGCTCGAGCTCCTCCCCGGCACTGTCGGTGACACAACAATCGCGCCCACAAGCAGTGTTCCAGGCGGTGCCGGCCACCAGCCAGAGCTCCTCGCCAAGCCAAGAGGTCTCGCCAACAAACTCCGCTCTAATCAACGCTGGCCAGCAGCTCTCGCCGAATAGGATCCATCACACGCCAAGCGCCTGGTTCCAGCCGTCGACAAGCCAGCAGCAGACGGGCGCCAGCACGAACAGCAACCCGGCCACCACGACGGCCAGCTTGCCCGCAGGAAGTCGCCTCTCGCAAACCGAGTCGCTGTTGCCTGCAACCAGCCAGCTTGGCGATCAACAATCTGCAACCTCGCCGGCCTCGTCAGTCTGGAGCTCGCAGCTTGGTCAAGCAAGCCAAGCCGCAACTACAACCACCAGTGCTGGCGGCCAGAGCCTCAGCGCGCCCGCAAACTCGCCCTTCGCCTCCTCTCAGAGCTCAAATGGATTTGGCATTCGGACTCACGTTGCTCCAGCCTCCTCGCCGCCAGCAAGCATGAGTCTCTACGGAGGCAACGGCTACCGGCCAGCCGCCAGCACGCAAGCTCAGCTCGCCGGCCAAAGCTCGAATGTTGGCCTACGAACTGTGAACGCCAACCAGTTTACCATGACCAGCGCAAATCCGACCACCAGCCAGCAGCAGCATCAAGCAGCCTCAAGACGTCAGCAACAGTCGCAGCCAATGACCACGGGCCAGGACAATTCCGGCCAGTTTGTGGCCGCAGGTGGCCGCTTGAACCAGTTTGCGCAAAACGCAAACAGGCGCCTCCAGTTGGCAAACTCGACAAATTCCAACCAGCGCCTCTTCCAAACTGTAGCCACGAGCTCCTCGTCGGCCTCACCAGCCAGCGAGGAGTCTTACAATTTGGCGCCGACGAGCGACTCCTTTCCCCCAAACACCAACCCCCTCGACCCAGCTGACTCCATGTCAGGCCGCTCGGTGGCGCCCAGTGCGGGCAGCCGCAGGTTTAAGCGCCACGCGAGCGCCCTTGATGAGTTTGAGCTCTCGTTTGGCGAGCTGCTGCCAAATTTGCGCCTGTTGAAGCTGGAATCCTTCATCGACATGTCCCAACTTGCCGGCCACCCGAGCAACAGAAACAGCAACAACAACAACAACAAAGGCACTCGCACTGTCAACAAGCAGCGCCGGTTGAAGCGCCAGTTCCGGCCGGACGATGCGCCGGCCAAGGAGGACGGCCACATGAGCGACTCGGAGTCTGAGGCTGTGGCCGCCAGCGGCGAGCCGCTCGGCCTCGAGGAGCTGAGCGTCCACCACAACTCTGTGATGGCCGATCAAGCGGCGCCCCACTCGCGGCCGCGGCACGTAAGTCTGCGCTCAAACCCAACGAGCGGCCCCAATTCGGGCGAGGAGTCGTTCTCGGGCAGCAACCGCGAGGAAACCATCGACAGTGGCGGCAAGAACGACGACGACGACGACGACGACGGCAGAGAGGCCGACAGAGAGCCAGGCGAAATCTTGCTCCGCTCGGCCAGCCACCTTGACCAAGATCACGTTTCACCCGACTGGTCGCTGCCTTCACCTTCCGAATCCTCGGGCGAAGACTTGGAGCTGCAAGCGCAGCAACAGCAGCAGCAGCAGCACCAAAACTCGCCCGAGTTTGAGCGGCAGCGGAAGTCTGCTTGGCTTCTGGTGAAAATGTTCTCAAAGTTGAGCAAACTGCGCCTCCTCCAGCTGAGCAGCAACGAGATCCCACATTGGCCGGACGGTGTCCTCTTCGACTCGCGCAACTCGCTCGCCCGCCTCTATTTGGTCTCCAACAACATCCGCTTCTTGGCGCGCAACTCGCTCGCAAATCTCACCCAACTGGACACCTTGGACGTGAGCTCAAACCAGCTTCGCCAGCTGAGCGCCGACCTGTTCAGGGATCTGACTAGCTTGCGCAACTTTCGCGCCTGTCGCAATCTATTCCGCAAGTTGCCCCCAAAACTCTTTGCCCAAATCAACCAACAGCTCCCAGCCTCCTCCAATCAGTCAACCGAGTTGCAACGAAACCATGCAAACAAATTGGAGAATGTTGATCTTAGCAAGAACCGATTCCTTGGCCAACTGTCGGCCGATTTGTTTGCGGCCGGCTGGTCGCGTTTGGCGCCAGGATTGCCGAGCTCGGCGCCGGTGGTCAGCTTGAATGTGAGCGATTGCGCGCTCACCGATCAGCTTGCGGCTGCTGGCTCGCCGGAGCAACTGTTTGCGTCCTTGCCGTTGCTGGCGAGCATCTCCTTGAAGGGCAACAAACTGAGAGAGTTGCTCTCAATTCCAGCCCTGTTTTCCAAAAACTATCACCTCCAAAGGTTGGATCTGAGCCACAACCAGCTAATTCTATTGAGCGCCAATCTGTTCAACGCAAACGCAAGCCAAATAAGCGAACTCTTACTCAATCACAACCAGCTAACACAAATACCTGAGCAATTTTTGTTCAATTTGCGCAAGCTAAGAAAACTCTCGCTTTCACACAATCAGCTTACACAGTTGAATCCCAAAATGTTGTTCACAAATCAGCTGATTGAGTTTGTTGATCTAAGTTTCAATCAAATTTTAACACTAAACACGCAACAATCGAGCCTAATTCCGTTTGGAAATGGAGCAAACTTGCGCCACCTGAATTTGGCTCACAACAATCTGAGCAAGTTTGAGATTGAAATCTTTGAAATTGCTTGGAGCTTCTACACAAACTTGCAACTACTTGACTTGTCGCACAACAAATTCACTGGCCAAGTTGCAATGCCTATATTCTACACAATAACCGACGAGCTGCTCCTAGATCTGGCCTCAAATTCAATCCAGAGCGTCAGCGTGGAGGCGCTGATGCAGCACGAGCAAGTGCTGGATCGCTACGCAACCTACGAGACGGACAATCTGAACGCGGCGGCCAACCAAGCGCGCAACCAGCAGGCGAAGGTGCCCACAGTTAGCGTCCGACTTACAGCAAACCCAATAGCCTGCGACTGTATGCTCGAGCCACTGATAAGCTACTCGCGCCGAGTTGCGGCCGCCTCAAATCCAGCGCTGGTGGCCTCCATCTTTCCAAGCCAACGGCAGACTCACTCGAGCAACAACGAGATTTTGCCAGCAAGCTCGCGTTACTCTGTACTGAATGCGGTCAACGCAAACGAGCAAATGGGAGCCTCAGCCGGCGAGTCCGCAGCAAGACAACCGCAACTCCTTTACCAATTCAAGTTCAACGATTTGTACTGCGCCACTCCAGCAAATTTGCAACGCAGACTCCTCAGCCACATCTCCATCGGCGACCTCCTCTGTCCCATAAGCGACCAGCGCCTCTGCCCGCACCAGTGCCAGTGCCACTACCAGTCGGCCTTCAAGACGGCCATCGTCGATTGCAACAACAGGCAGCTAACTCGGGTGCCGGAGCAGCTGACTGACTCAGCAAACTTTGTCCACTTCAACGTTGAATCCTCCTTCAGCGAGAGGGGCTCAAACGCGAGCCTTAAAGCGATTGACAGCGTGGACAAAGTGATCATTAGGCTGGACAACAACCGGCTGCGCTCCATGGATCAGCTGGCGAAGCTCTTCTACATTGTAAGCGGCGCGCCGCCAACTGGGGAGCAAAGCCAAACACAAACCCAAGCCCAAACCCAGACGACCTCCGAGCGGAACAGGTTTGCGCGCGCGCCAGCAAAGCCAACGCTGGCGGCCAGCACTGGCGCCGCGAGTCTAGCCGGCGGGGAGGATGAGGAGGCAGCCTCGGTGGAGCCGCTTGGCCGAGCCTCAGCGCAGCCTCTCACCTCCGAGGCGGCCGCACAGGCGAGCTCGCCGGCCACCAAGAAGGTTATCTCGCCGGCCATGGTCGGTCGCAACATGCACGCAGCCTCGAGGCAGCGAACGAGGCGCGAGGCGGCGGCCGGCGCCACCAACGATCTGGTTGCGAGCAACAACCTTGGAGCCGAGATGGACACCAATCCGGCCTACTCGCCCGACAGTGGCGGCCACTCTTCGGCTGCGGCGGCCGTGCTCGAGAGCGCGGAGGAGTTCAGGAACAAGAGGTACCCGCTCACCTGCGAGCTCTACCTTGACCACAACATCATCGACTCCATCCCGCTCTCCTTCCTCGAGACGCTCGACCAGGTGCGCAGCTCGGCCGTCCAGTCGACGCTGACGCCGCCCCAAGCGGCCCTGCCCACGCTCATGCTCGAGCCGCCGCTCCACACCAAGCTCAACAGTGTGCCCGGCGCCCCTGACGCCGACCCGCTCAGCTCGGGCAGCGGCGGCGGCGCCAGCACCGCCAGCTCGGCCCTCGAACCAGACTCAAACTCGTACCCAAACTCAGACCAGGAGGCCAGACTCTTCGGCCGACAACCCTTGGCGCCCGAAAGGAAGGCCGCGCTGCTAGAGACGATCAGCCAGAATGTTCGGCTGAACCAGGCGCAGAACCAGCTTCGAGCTGGCCGCAAGGAGGCCCCAGTTTCTGTTAGCCCGTCGCTGGTGGTGCTCTCGTTGCGCTACAACAATCTCTCGAACATCAACGCAAAGATCCTCCAGCGGCTCAGTAAGCTGATCAAGTCGAGCAACACAAAACTCTACCTGGGACACAACCCCTTCAACTGTACGGACAACTTTGCAGCAATCCAGGCCGACGGGACCGAGCGGCTGGAGGCTCTGCCGGCCTCGCCAATGGGCGACCAGCTGGTGTTGGCCAGTGACTCCTCGTCGGGCGCCTACCTTGAGGCTGCCAACGAGGATCTGTCCTCCTCAGCCAGCGAGCTCAGCCACTCGTACGGCGCCGCGAGCCAGCTTGTGCCCGCCGACTGTCCCATTGGCCAGATGAAAACCTGGCTGACTCGCCACCACTCGAGCATTGGCGACTTGGACGAGCTCTACTGTGTTCACATGTCGGCCGAGCTGTCCGAGCGGCTTCGTTTGGGCGCCAACTCGAGCGGCCAAGCGTCCGATCAGCCGACGAGTGGCGACCGAATGGCGGGGGCGCCGTCAGCCACAGCAACAACGCCCAAATGGGACCACGAGCATCCGTGGGCCTCATCGCTAATGCTTGCAACAGCGGCGGCAAACGGAGACTTTGAGCCGGCAAACGCGAGCCAATTGCACAAGGACGGGCTCAGCTGGAATAGCGAGCATCTGGCCTCGACTGCCAAGTTGATCGACATAAACATGTACGATCTTTGCCCATACTCAAACGTTCAATTCGATGCCTCAGCAAGCGGACTCCTGTCGGCAACCCATCAGCAGGTGCTGATAAGCGTGGCCATAGTGTTCATCTTGATCTCATTGTGCCTTCTCGTGATGCTCGTCTACTTTGGGGACACGCAAACAATACTCGCCTTCGTGTACATTCACATGAATCCCATCTACAGCTGCCTGAGGCTGAACGAGAGCCACTTGGATGGGGAGAAATTGTACGACGCCTTCGTGAGTTACTCGAGCGCCGACAGGGACATTGTAATGGAGCTCATCGAGAAGCTCGAGCAACAGGGCGCCGAGAGTGGCCAGCCGGCGGGCGCCAACAACAAGAGGACCGCCAACCAGAGCGGCAGGTCCTCGCAGGACGCGCTCGTTGGCTCCGAGTCAGAGTTGAGGCAAAACTTGAACGAGAGCCAACACAACGTTGGCGGCCCCATTGGGGCGACCCTAAGCAGGCGCACAAACTCATTCCAGGATCTCAGCACGATGAGCCGCTCGAGCTCGCGCGTTATTATGGCCAGCAATGGGCCGGATCAGTTTGGGGGCAGCGCGCTCGACGTTCAAGGGGCGAACGGGCGCCAGAGTCCGGCTGGCCACGCCGACACAACCTCGGCCGCCTCCAGCTCCTCCTCGTACCGGCTCTGCATCCACGAGCGCGATTGGTTGCCCGGCCACCTGATCAGCTGGAACATCGTGAACTCGGTTCAAAATTCGCGCCGCACAATCCTAATCCTCTCGAAGGACTTCATAAAGTCTGTTTGGTTTCAGGTTGAGTTCCACACGGCCTATTATCAGATGCTCGAGGACAAGATAGACAGGCTCATCGTGATCGTGCGCGGCGAGTTGCCGCCGAAGAGCGAGCTAGACAAGAACCTCGCCTTCCTTCTAACAACCAAGACTTACCTGACTTGGGGCGAGAAATGGTTCTGGGAGCGGCTGCACTACGCGCTGCCGCACAAGTCGGTGCCGCCGAGCGCCCTCCTGCACGGCTCGAGGCCGCGCAACCAGGTCACAAGCAGGCACCACCACCACTATGCGCCCGCAAAGCAGTTGAACGGAAAGCAGCAAGACTTGGCGGGCTCCTTGGCCAGGCCGGAGCAGCAGAGTCGCCAGAAGCCGCTCATAATGTCGAGCATCGGAAAGGACTGCTCGAACCTGCTGCTGCCCGTCCACCACTCGAGCAACAGTGGCGGCGCCCAAAACAACCAGCCGCAAACAATGATCGGCTCCTCCTCCTCGAGCGGCTCCTCAAGCTCGAACACTCGCTCCTCCTCCTCCTTCCTCAGCGGCTCCTCCACCGGAAACCTGCTCAGCCCAGCGCCGGGCGCCCCAAACCTGACCACCAGCACCAGCACCACCACCACCACCACAAACGACCTGCTTAGCACGACGAGCGCGAGCGTCGCGCAAAACCAAACGAGACTCAAGATCAGCTCGGCAGATGCGGCCAGCTCGCAGAATACGCTCGCCGACAGCGGCCGGGTGACAAGCGCAAGCAGCTCCTCCTCTCTCATGACGAGCGCCGCACTGAATCCGGCCGGCTCGGCCCAGGGCGCCGGCGTCACGAGCATCGTGCTCGACGCAAACCTCGGCCAGGCTGGCTCAAACTCAAAGTTGCGCGCGAAGAAGCAAGAGAAGCTGCAAAACTTTGTCGACAAAACAATCTCAAACCATTTCAACCTTTCCGAGCTGTGAGAGAGCGCCCATGACTGTAACTTATTTACATTACATTGTGATATCCGTTGGCCCGAGGTGGCGGCCGCACCCCGCCCGTCTGCTTGGCGGCCGCGCAACGCGAGCGCGCGCGCCACTCGCCCGCCGAGGCCACTTTTATAGTCTATTGAAGTATTACGTAAAACCCCTCTGTCAAGCCTTGTGAGAGCCAAGCTTCTTGTAAATAGACGCACTTGTTAGTTGGTTCCTCCATCTGACCAAACTGGCCCAAAATAAACTGAAACAGTGGAGACTCCGCAACTCGCTAGCCTCTAAACTCGCACCGCCTCGTCCTCCTTACAACCCAAACTCTCGATGGTTGGGCCCAAAAGTTGGCTAAGCAGCCGAGGTCAGTCCTCAGTCTGGGACTAACCAGGGACTACTTATCCGACTGGTGGCCATTGGTGGCGCTCGCTCCTCTCGTCGTCTTTGCTTTGCTTCTCCTCTTGTCCTTCTTGTCTCACTTTGCCAGAGCAAGCGTCTGACTGGCGCCGGCCTCAGCTCCACACGAACGCCGGCCTCTCTGCTCCAAATCTTCGCCCATCTGCGCCCACTTGTTGCGCCACACTCGGCCGACTCGGCGCTACTGTCGCTACGGGGGCGCCGCTTGAAACGCACTTTGCGCCGGCAGGTTGCTGGTTGCAAATGGAGCCAGCTGCTCGGCCGACGAGTGTTGCGCTGATAGTTGACGAGCCAGGCTGCCGCAACGTCGTTCCAGTTGGCCCATTGCGCAAACTGTGCACTTTGCGCCTCGACCGGCCTGGCCGCTTGTTGGCCAGACGAGAGTGGCAACTCGTAGGAGCCAAGAACAGATACACGACTCCTCGAGTGCCAATCGTTTTGTTTGCCGACAACTGCGATGAATTCATTGTTTGCGCCCGATGGCCCAATTCGACCATGTCGCCCCCTCCGGCCAGCGCCATCTCTCGGCCGGCGAGAGTCCGGTTCGGGTTGGCCTGGTGGCGCCCACGCGCGCGCTGCACAAGGTCAACGGTGGTGGCGCTTTCGCGGGGACGCTCGAGCTTCCTGCGCCGCCGGCCACCGAGAGCGGGCCGCTAAATTTGGCAAGCGAGCTCGCGGGCCGGCTTGGCCGGTTGCACGCGCTTGAGGGTGGCAATTATTTTCCTCCTCGATCAGCTTGATTGATCGATAAAAGCGCAAAAATGATTGCAAGCTTCAGCCCAATCTCGGCCCCGGATGAGCCGCTCAAGCTGGCGGCGAGCGCAGCAACAGGTGCAACCACAAACATCCAAAAGCGGGACGAGCATGGAGGAGGCGAGACAATTGATTTCAGGCCAATTCTGATCGCCCGGCCGACCAGCCAGCCTGCAAGCGCGGCCAATCTATCACTTGCCATTCCCGTAAATATTACCCTGCTCCCGCCCGGCTTGGCCTATCATTTTGGCGGCCACTCGGAGGGGCGACCTTGGCGGCGCCCCTCCGAGTGGAGGAAAGCAGCCGAATAGATACTCTGCCCTCGCAACACCTCCACTTCGCCCCAACTTGAGCTCCCCCCCCCCCCAAGACCAAACCGTCGCGCCCATTAATCTGAGCGCTCGGGGGATTCGGCAAGAGCTGTTGCCCAATCCGCTCAAGTGGAATCACGTGATTGGCCGGAAACGCGCAAGCAGGAACAATGGGCGCTCGGCTTCAGTGCGCCGGCGTCTCAAGTGCCCTCAGTCGAGTTCCCACCTCGCCCCAGCTCCTTCTGCTTCCAAGAGCCCTGACGTCCAAAGGGCTGAGGTGATGCTGCTCTGCCGCCACGAGTGGCCAACCATTGTGCGCTGGCCACTTGCGCCTCCCCCCGCAGCGAGTTGCCTCCGAGAGTTGGCAGTCGGCAAAGTTGCAACAGGCGAGTCCAAGTGGCCTCTTCAGGAGCCAGGAAGCTGGAGGGCGGAAGGTTGGCCGCGGGCTGGATACTTTTGGCGGCGGCGGCGGCGGCGGCGGCCAATTGCTTGCTCGGTTTCCGCGTTTGCGCCACCAACTCGAGCCGGGCCAGTTTTGGCGCCGTTCGCTTGTGGTGGGCGCGCCGGCCACTCGCTGGCTCCGACTTTTCATGGTCGAGTCGGCGCCGTTTGAGTGACCAGCTTGGCTTGGTTATTTTTGTCGCCAAGCTGAGCGCTCGTGAGTGCGACACAGAGTGTTTTGGTTGGCGGCGACAGGTAAAATGGGAGCCCATTGGTAGGCTTGTGCGCTGCTTAGTGCGGCCAGCGGCAGCGGCGGTGGAACTTGGCCTGGTCGACCGGTTAGCTCGCGCAGAGCCGCTCGGCTCAAGCAGCGCTGGCGAGACAACGCGCAAGACAATCAAGTGCAAGTTCAAGAGCTTTCGCTACCTTTTGTGAATGACGGCGGCGGCGGCGACTCGAAAACCAGATGTGGAAGACAAATTGAATCAGGGCTAAAATTGTCTTACCTTCGGTCGGGAGGCTGGCTGCTTGCTGGCCAGCGGCGGCGGCAATAAGGCTTGAAACAGCAGCAGCAGCAGCAACAACAACAACAATAGACAATACGGCGCCAGAGACAGCGAAGGGGAACGCGACATGATTCTCGCAAAGGCAAATAGAAGTTTGCTCGCGCTCAACAGTTCGCACATTCGGGCTTGCAGGTAGAGGGAGAGGGAGATATCTGAGTGCAGGCGAGCGAGGTTCCAGCACTCGTTCAGTTGAAGTTTGTCTAGGCATCGAGTTGGTGGCAGCCGGACGAGAGGATTTGGAGGGAGAGAGAGACAGACAGACAGACAGAGCCAACTGAGAGAGCACAAGCGGAGGAGGCGAGAGAGAGTGAGGGCACAATTTTTATGTCGCCAGAAGCTGGGAAGTCCGTGGATTTGGTCGCAATCACCCGCGAGCACAGAGGAGGAAGTATCAGACTCGATGCGAGCTGTCTACTGGCCTGAAATTGTCAAAACGAGAGCTTAGTGAGAGCCAGAGTATCAGTTGTGGAATCAGCAGCCAAGGGGCTCTCCAGGCGCCAGGAGCGGCAAACGCGAGTCAACTGACCAGAGAATGACACAGGGCCAAATTGCCACCTCGTTGCTAGAGCCAAACTTGAGCGCGACCCAAGGCGGCTTCCAGAGTCGCATGGTGCCAACAAGTGACGACTTAAACTTGCTTCAAATGACGCTTTGCAACCCGAGAGCTTTCATGGGCGCCGACGGGGGCGCTGCAAACTTCCAGTTGGGCAGTCAGTGGCTTTTAAAGCGCGCAAAAGTTCAGACGATTTCGCAGATCGCGCAAAGCGACCTCACCTCGCCGCCGTCAACATATCAGCTAGAGAACCTGAAACCCCTGACCAAGATGATCTACGAGCACCTCTTAGGGCCAATGCAAAAGTTGGACGAGACGCTGGATTACTACACAATCGACTATTGGAAACTGAATGGAGATGCAAGGGCGAGCAAGCTGCCCTTCATGACGGGCGGCCCTTGGAAGTTGGTGGGCGCAACAATTGTTTATCTCTACTTAATCAAGGTGCTCATACCAGAACTAATGAAACGATTTCAAGCGTTCGAATTGAACTGGATCATCAGAGTTTATAATTTATCAATGGTTCTTTTCAACATCATGTTCATAAGTTACGCGGGCCGAATAGTCGACTGGGGCCGCAAGTGTTTCCATTGCCAGATGGTTGATCCCGACGACAATTCTCCGGAGATACAGGAATTGATACACTACGGTTGGCTCTTTCTAGTATCAAGGGTGGTCGAGTGGCTGGACACAATATTCTTCGTGCTAAGGAAGCGACAGCGACAGGTAACCAAATTGCACGTATTCCATCACTCCTATGTGCCCATCCTGTCTTGGGTGTATTTGAAATTTCACCCAGCTTACGCAATGGCCTTCTTTCCAATGGTAAACTCGTTCGTGCACACAATCATGTACACCTACTACACGCTCGCCACCTTTGGTCCAAGCGTTCAGCCTTACTTGTGGTGGAAAAGGTACCTGACTTCCTTGCAAATAATTCAATTCGTCATCGTGCTTGTCCAGCTACTAAGCGTTATATTTAGCCAGAACGAGACTTGCAGGTACGCCGCTGGCTACCTTTATGTTGGCTTCGGGAGCGCAGTTCTATTCCTTTGGCTGTTCTATACCTATTATCTCGACACCTACAAGAGTCCAGCAGCATTAAAATCGCGAAACCAGAGCTCCAGGCGCGAGAGCAAGGATGAGTTTTGCTCGCAAAACCGCGAGGGTAGCTCAAGATCCCTATCGGACGCAATCAACAACGCAATTGTCGCAGTGGATGACCAAGGAAAAGGTCATAAGCAAGATTAGAGAAGGTAATCGAACAGAAATAAAACGGACATCTATACTTTTTATCCACAGCTCGAGGAACTTAGAACAGATATAACTACTGCGCTAATTTTTGTTGCATATTGCGACTGCTTTCGGCAATAGATTACAGGTAGAGTTTCTTTCTTGAGCTGACAGACTGTTAGCGCTTGAACAGGGCAGAAATCTCCTCCGAGGTGGCGCCCTTGGTCTCGGGTACTTTGTAGTAGGTGAAGGCTGAGAAAATCAGCAGAAGAAGTGTGAATATGAGAAAGGTGAAACCGTGCAATATGTTTGAGATTGGCAAGAAGCATAGGGAGACAGTGAAGTTTGCCAGCCAGTTGACTGAAACTGCAATACTTGATGCCAGCGAGCGCGCGTTCGAGGGAAACAACTCGGCCACCAAGAACCAAGGGATGGAGCCGGGACCGCTTGCAAACATTACAATAAATACATAGACCGAAACAATCGCAACGAAGCTGGATGCTTGGCTCGTTTGGGCGCTCGCTGATCCGCCTAGACAAATTGCAAGGACAAAGCTTGTGGCCGCCATGCCTAGTAAGCCTGTTGTGTGTAGCGTCTTCCTTCCGGCCTTGTCGACCAAAAATAGGGAGACTATGGTGACGAGCACGTTTACGAGGCTCATGCCCAGGGTTGCCCTGATTGCTGCATGCTCGTCTAGGCCGGCGCTGCGAAAGATTGAGGTCGAGAAGAATAGGACTGCATTGATCCCTGAAAATTGTTGGCTTAGCATGATGACGATGGAAATTGTCAAAGGTTTTCTAAGACTAACTTGGCAATACATTTCCCTCAGCGAGATTGGCGCCGACATCTTGCTCAGCTCATTTTCGCCTCTTAACTCATCCATTTCGTCCTGTATCTCGCCGGTTCCCCTAAACCAAGCAAGCGCTTGCTGAGCCTGCAACTCGCGGCCTTGATTCAACAGCAAGAATTTGGGTGATTCGCAACAATGTGGCAGCGTGATGAGCATAAACGCAGCTGGTAGGAGGGGAATCGCAAATAGGAAAGGCCAGAGATCGGTGGTGCCAAAGAGGCTTGGAACGCCTAGTAGGTTTGAGAGGAAGATTGAGATTGTAATGACAAGCTGGTAGATTGTTCCCAGGGCTCCGCGTAGATTTACAGGCGAAATTTCGTTTAGGTAGAGTGGAGCTAGACCAGCGTTTAAACCAGCGTTCAAGCCAATCAGTAGGCGGCCGAATATTAAGAGTTCGTAGCTGTTGAATGAACGAGCGCTTGCCATCAGGGGACATGCAACAAGGACCAACAAGTTGTTGTAAAACAAACCCTCCTTTCTGCCTATTCGATCGGCAACAATTGCGGTTGATAGGGCGCCCAAGCATCCGCCAATACAGAAGACGCTCACCACGAGCGCGAACACAAAGTCAATCTGAGCCTCGCTGGCCACCTGCGAGTGTCTTGCAAAGTAGGTTTCGTTTATAAACTGACCAATGAGCTTCTCTGGCGCGTTCACAACGCCGCCATTGTAGCCGTGCTGAAAGCTGGAGCCAACTGCAGAGGCCAATACGGCCCATGCGAGGTTTTTGGTCAGTTTACCCTGGCTTGAGCTATCTTCGGTCAACCTTCGAGTAGACTCGCTCCTGAAGCCCATACTCCCGTCGCTACCGGCGCCACCACCGACCGCACTCATGATCGAGTCGTCCTCGTATCGAGAGACTAAACCGGGATCGTAATAATCGTCACTCGAATTTGCAACTGAGCTGCCCGCCTCACCGTCTCGCGCCTCTGGCCCGTCTATCCTCTCGAACACCTTGGCGCCCTCAACTGAGTCGCCTCCCGAGATGGAATCCTTAGTCTGTCCACTGCGTTCATCCTCCTGCATGTTTAAATATTGAACCTCTGTCACTCGTTGAGCCTTCTTCTCCCCTGTCCCATTATCGCCAACCGCTGATCCCATGTTACTCTTCTTATCCTTTAGATCCTGGCCAACCCTTGTTATTGCGCTGCGATGACTCTAGATCGATCTCGCGCACAAATGGCAAAAAATGTTGCTCATTCTCAGTGGACCCTCTTGCCTTAGATTATCCATTTGCCGCTTGAACTGAATTGGACTATTTTTATCGGTTTGGTCAAGCACAATTGTGTCCTACACAATCAGCCTCGCTTCCTCAAGCATTTACCTTTCTTCACAGTCCATCAATCAGAGTAAATTTTTCTATCGACTCCGACTTGAGTTGGTTGCATCCGTATACTTTCAATCTAGATATCGGTTGTGCGTCCAATATGCTGATTTATAATGCAAATAAAGCGCCTTACATAGGGAGGCCGCAGGTGCGCGCGAGGGTCGCGCGCTCGCATATTGGCGTACGTACTAGAAAACGAGCTCACTGGCCTCCGATGGGGCCGCCGGGGAAGATTTACATCGGGCAAGCTCAAGGCCAAAAAGCCGCCCGGCTACTGTATTGGCTGCAAAGTGACACCCGCTGACGGAGCCTGGCGAGCTAAACCTCTGACAAGGACAACACTGTCTGAGATGACTCGCACCAAAGTCAGTCAAGGGTGCGCGTCTCGCCGATTAGTCCTTTGAGCCTGAGTTGCGTTGCGAGAACAACACAACTACCGCTCGCCCGCTACTGTGCAGAAACCGGCCCCAGTGGCTAGAGTAGGCGTGCGGTGGGCGAGAATTCAGTCCAGCCGAGTGGTTAGGTGGTCCAATTAATTCGGTTGGGGCCCCAAAGATTTGCACGCGTTGCAGGTTGTTGTTGTGCGCGTTCAGGCAGACCTCCGAACTTGTACAGTACAAGTTGGCGCACTCACAGCCCATTGGTTTGTGTGAACGGCGCAAGCGCGCGTTTCCCCGCGCGCGCAGTTCAAATTCCAACCGAACATTGGAGCGAGCGCTAGATGGCGGCCTAGGCGCCCCCTGACCACATTGACACTTGACGCAAGCTCAGTTCATCCCTTTAACTGTCGACCGGATCGACTTTGGCAAGCGTCCAACTCAGGTTAGTTATGCTTATCTTGGCAAACACAGGCTTGGCTTAGTGGGAGCGCGAGCCATTGTTGTTTGAGTAAGCTGGACTTGGCGGCGAGTGTGCCGGCTTGCGATTGGAGGCAAAACTTGAGTTTAGACTGGCGAGCTCTGAGAGAAACAAGTGGAAAGAGGAGTTGCGAGAAGGAGGTGGATGGAGGATGAGCTTGCGGAGGCGGCGAGCGCACTAATTGAATCATCGCCATCTGAGCGGCGACAGTGCGAGCGGTCAGCCCTTGGAGTTGGAGCAAGGAGGTCGCAAAAGGAGCTAGGCGCGCGAAAAGTGTGCCCCTTGCGCGCCCAGTCTCGCGCCAGAGGAAGCGGGTTGCGCAAAAAGATATTAGATTATATTAGTGGGGCCGGCCGGCTGCTCGCCCGGCCGCGTTCGCTTGCACGAGCGAGCCCTCGCTTGGGCGTCCGCGAGCGAGCGGAAGTGGAAGTGGAAGTGGAAAATTGCGGCTTTTTGGCGCAACTTTGATCACTCAATTACATTTGGGCGGCAAGAGAGGCGAGGAGAGGAGAAGGCGAATTGGGAAGCAAGAATAATCAACTTACAGTTTGCGCGCTCCTGCTGTCCAATGGGACAGCTTGATATTTGCGGCTAAGCAAACAAGCGGAAGATTAAAATTTGTCACCAGAGAGAGAGAGAGTGGAGTCGGTTGAGGGGCGCGCTGGCCTTGTTCGACTCGCTTTGAGTTGAGATTTTTTGACAACTCTGCGCGCAGGCCAATTGGCTGCGCTCGGGGATCCAAAATGCATGGGGGCCGCGCGCGTTGCGGAAATGGCGGCGGCCGTGTGAGTCCAAGCGGAAGCTTAGTGGGCGACCGGTCAGCGGCTTGCTGCGCGCGGCCAGCTTGCCACTCGGCCGAGTGCTGTGCAGGTTTGCCAACTTCGACTGGCCGGCCGCGCGAGTGGGCGAGACCGGAATTGAGCGCGGACGAGCCGAGCAAGGGCGCCACAACAAGCGAGAGCGACGAGAGGCGAGTCTTGGGCGCCGCCGAGCTGGCCGCCAACAAGCGGCAGCCAATCAGACCGACCAGCCTGTTTGGTGTCCCAAACCGCGAACTGGCCGCCGAGCGAGAGTTGACACTTGAATCGGAGTCCGACGACAAAATGGGCCCAAGGAGCGCGCAGCAACCTGTTAGTTTGGGGCCGAGTTTCGCGTCCGAGCTGAGGCAAGCACAGCAGCAGCAGCAGCAGCAGCAGCAAGCGAGCCAGCCGAACCAGCTGAACCAAGTCGGCTTCCAACAGCAGCAGCAGCAACAGCAGTCGATGAACACGACGACGAGCACAAACTCGGCGCAGACAGCAATAAGCTTGAGCGCCGGCTCAAACGCAAGCACAGGAAGCCAGCAAAACCAGCAAGCAAGCCAGCGCCAGTCGGCGAGCTCGGCGAGAGCCTCGGCCGGCGAGCTCAGCGCCGCCGACCCGCAAAACCCCTACCCTCTCTACGCGCCAGTCACCTTCTTCTATCTCAGCCAGACTGTCCGGCCGAGGAGCTGGTGCCTTGCAATCGTCTCCAACAAATACCCTCTCCATTCAGCACACAAACCCGCGGCTCCCCCCACCCCCTCCAAACCCCCCCCTCCGGTCAGCAGTGGGCGGCGGCCCCAGGTAAGTGGGCCCAATCGGTGTGTCGGCGTCGTTTTTGGCGGAGGCAAGCTAATGATGGTTGGCCGGCGGCCAAGCCAGCGCTGGCTCGCGGCGGCCGGCTCGCAAGTGAAAAGGGGCGCTTGTAAGTTTGTTGTTTTAAGCGGCGTTGGAGGGTTGCGCTGTCGGCGCGGCGGGCATTTGTCGGCGCCGTTGCCGCCCACAGCGATCGGCGGACAGGAGGCGGCCGCGCCAGCAGCGGAGGCCAAGTCGCCGGCCAGACACAATGGGGCCTCCGAGCGGAACATTGACATGTTTTTGCCGCTTCCTCGCCTCTCGCCTGTCGCTCGTCGCCCGTCTATGCGTCACAATGGAACAACGCCAGCTCGGGCCGCCCAATCTGGCGCCCGAAAGTCCTGTGCGAGCGCGCTCGATACTTCCTAATGGAGTTTGGGGCCCGCTTGCGATGAGTTGCTAGTAACAAGAGGCGGCCGGTGTGTTTGGTGTCGATTTGGGGCTGCCAACGACAGCTCGACTGGTGGCGGCAAACGGCAGGAGCACAAAGCAAGCAACTGGCAGCCGCAGCGCCGGGCGATCGCCTTGGCCGGCGGCCATGCCACTGGCCAAGGCGCCCAACGAGGGCGCTCCCATTGTCGCCCGTTCCGCCTCAGCTCTCCGGCCGAGCTTGTGCGTGGCGATTTAAATTCACCTGATTGTGAATCAATCCCGCAAACTTTGCTCGCCCAGCTCCTCCTTGAGCCAACTGGGCGGCCGGCCGGCCGAGGGAGACAAAGCGGCGCCGGCCGCAAACAATGGCCAGCCGCTTGGCTACGTGCTGTTTCCATTCATTGTAATATGGTAATGAGCTGCGCCAACCAGATTGCTGCCGACTGGCCGCCCGTTTAGCCGGCGCAGGCGCCCTCGCGGCCGGCATCTCTCGCGGACGCAGCCAGCGAAAGGTTGGCTGCAAATTGGCTTGCAGCCTGATTGGCCGGCTCGTTCCGGCTGGCGTTGATTCCTCGCGGCGCCAATCTTGCGCCAACGACACAAGCGGCCAAACAAAACAAGGCCAGACCAAACTTGGCTCGCACTTTTGAAGAACAAAAGAGCCAGAGCTCGCTTGTTTTTGGCCCAACCAGAAGATCTTATCTCCCACTTGCTCGGCCGGCCTGTTATCGATGGTCCGGCCGCCCGCGACTTCCTGGCGGCGGCGGCGGCGGCGGCTCGAGTCGGCCGATGGAGCGGACAGTCGGAAGTTCGGGGCCAAGAGAGGCGGGAGGACAAGATACGACAAGTTTGCGGCCCAACTAACGCGCATGGAGCCGAGCGCGACTCTCGACTCCAGTCTGGCGGCCCGATTTGCGCCAATGGCGGCTCAACCATTATCGCGACCCAAAAATCTCGCCCTATCTCTCTTTTGGGCGCTCGCTAACCCTCGCATCCGTTTGCCACCCTCCTCCGGCCAATAATGACGACTTTCGTGTAATGGCCAATTGTGTGCTCGTTCGCCCCCGACTGGCGGTCGCGAAAGTCGATCGTATGCGCTCGTCCGTGATGGCCGCAAGTTGCGCGCTTCCGCACTTCTGGGGTTTTTACCCGGTCGGTCTGGGAATTTTGGGCGAGAGCTCCAGCGCGAAAGTTTGATCGCCAAACTCTGGCCGCTGGATGAGGGTTTGGGCCGCGTTTGTTGGGTCAAGCTAACCAGCTGAACTATTTGCTTCCGAGCGAGTTGGTTGCCGAGTTCCCGCCCAGCCACGCCCACCCCGCTAGCTCGCCAATCTCGCCCACCGAAAATCCCAAATCTCTCACAGGCCGAGTGGAGGCGGACTGGGCAAAATGGTGCCCAAATTGGGCAGGAAAGGGGAGCCTCACAGCGCAAAGGCCAGCCAATGCAGAGCAAGCGCGCCTCATCCCCGTTTCAGTGGGCCACCTTCAATGAAATTGAGGCAGAAAATGGCGGCGAGCTGGCCGCCACTTATGCAGATATTACATGCGCTCGCACACTCTGGCCGCCCAATCAGTTTAAATGGCAGCCGGCTTGGACGGGTTCAGAGTGCGCCGAGCGACCGGAAGGAGGGGGGCCAATTCTGGGCGGCGAGCTTGCGTATTGTTCAATTGCAGTGCTTTGCTGCCGCCGCCGCCGCCGCCGCCGCTGTTTGCTCGACAGAAGCGACCAGCTCCGAGTGGCTTTGGCCGCATTGACATGGACACCGGCGCCGACATTTTTGCATCACCGATTCCTTTGAACAACAAACCATTGTGGCCTTTGGAATGGGAGCGCGCGCGAAGATTGAATGTTTTCCTTTTTGAATTTTGTGATCGATTTTATGGCGGCGACACATCCGTCTTTGGGCGCTCGCGCGTCTCCTCGGCCAGGTTTGCCTGTTGGCGCTAGGGAGGACATGGCGCGCTTGCTTGCGGCGCGTCAACTGGGCTTGGTCGCGAACGGAGCTAGGCGCCCCCTTGCACTGGAGGCGCCAGCAGAGCGAGCTAGCTAGCTAGCGAAACACAAGCCACTACTTGTTCCTCTCGGCTGCGTTCGCATGAATATGCAATTAAATGGCCGCCAAAGAGGCAGATGGGGCATGAAAAATGGTTTGAATGAGCGCGAGTCTGCCTCTGTTTGGGCGCTGATTTGTTGCCAAACCCAAATCCACTTCGCCCGGCTCGCGCTCAGGTGCAACGCCGCTCGCAAATGCATTCTGGCGCCCGAATCGGCGCCGGCTGGCCCGAAACAACGAGCGGCCGGCAAATCAATTGAGCGAGCCGAGGCTGGCCGCTCTGGTTTGGGGCCCCGTTGCGTAATGTTAGCCAGGCGGATTGGCCCGTTTGAGCCGTGTGGTTGGAGTCCAATGAGAGCTCGTGTGTTTATTTTGGCCTCGTTGGTGGCGGCTGGCCCACAGTTTGCGCGTCAACGTTGGCGCCGCCAATTTGCAACTCGGCGGCGCGCGAGCTGCACTCGCGCTTTGGGGGCCAATTAGCTGTTGGCGCCGCTTGGCCCTCGCGCCTCCCACTCGTCCATGCGCGGCTCAAAGGAAGTTGAGCCGGGCCGGCCAGGTGGGCGGCTTGGCGGCCGATGATTGATAGGCTGGCCGGCGGCGAGCACAAAGGCTGACCCAAGCAGGCGGTGCCTCAATGCGGGAACGATTGAGACATCTCGCTCGCCGCTGCAGCCGGCGCCCCCCTAATGGAGGCGCGCAATTTGCAATTTTCCAACCGGCCGCCCCACCTGCGCACGCTGGCCGGCCCGGCCAACTCAACCGGACTGCGGCGGCCCGCAATGGACTGGCCAGTGGACGAGACTCGGCCGCGGAGGCAATTGGAGCGGCGCTTGCCAGCGAGGCCACGAGGGATGAATGAATAATGATTTCGTTAATGGTTCTCGATGTTTCGCCGGCTTGGATGCGTCAATTGTTGGCCGCAAGAGGCGGCTTGCAAGGGCGCCGCACTCGCTCGCCTCCTCCTTGAGAACCTCTCGCAGTTGCTGGCCGGCCGGCTGCAGCTGGCGGCGAGCTCCAATTTCGGGCCAGGTGAATGGGCCGATTCTGGGGCTCGAAATTCCCAGCTCCCCCCCCCCTCCGCGAGTGTGCTGAGCCGAAATTGAATTGCACTGCTTTGGGCTAGGCTGTTGCGCCTGCCGAGAGCCGCGCTGGCCTCTTGGCGGCGGCGGCGGCGGCGGCCAGAGATTAGATTAGAGGCTCTGGCGGGCCAATAAAATGTTTATTTTGCATAAGTTGCGGGCGCAGAGAGGCGGCCGCCCAGACGAGTAGCCGAGCGGCGGCCGGAAACGGTGGGCGGCCAGTTGGGGCGAGAGCGTCTCCATTCCGCCCACCAAGCAGAGCCCATGTTGACATTGGCGCCGCTTCCTGGTCAAACCTGCGCCGCCAAGACCGAAATTGGCCTAGAACACGAGATGGGCCCATTATTGGCCGGCCGCTTGTTGGCCGGCCAAGCGTAATAATAGCGCAGAGACACGAGCACCTTGCGCCCGCTTTAGCGAGTGCGAGCTGCTCTGTCTCGGCTAGGCCAGCACACAGCCGACACAGAGGGAACCAACTCGCAACTCAAACCAACTTAACTCCAAACCAAACTCGACGCTTGGAGGCCTAAAAATGGGCGCCCACCTGCCCACTTTGGGCGCCAAACTTAATTAAGCGGCCTCAAACGGACTAGCGAGTGCGCTGCCACTAGCGAGAGCGGCGACAACAATCGCGGCCCCTTGGATTGTCTCGCCCCGTCTCGCTCGGCCTCTCGCTGATATTTGGTCCCCAGTTGCCAATTGCATGTTGTGCCAGAATGGTGCCGCCTTGCTCACCTGGCCGCCGTTCAGCTTAGCTCAGCCGAACTGAACTGAACTGAACTGAACTCAGCCAAGCTCAACTGAATTGGACTAACCAAAGCAGGCAAATCGTTTGGATGGCGCAGAGATTAAAATTTGGCCCCACGAGTTTAAATTGTGCGGCACAAATTGGGCCGCAAAAGTGGCCACTCTGGGCGGCGAGGAAAGCTGGTTGACGCGCGCGCGGGAGAGATGAGCCAGACTGGATCAGTTTGAGCGCGGCCGGCAGCTCGTTAACCTGCCGGCACTTGTTTGATTGGCCAGCCTGTGCACGGTGCGGCCGACCAGTTGGGGCGAAAATCAGCGCTACTTTGCGAGTTGTTAGAAAGGCGCTTATCTGGCAGCTAGCTCGTTGCTTTGCCGCCCACTCGCTCGCTCTGGCCGCGGCAGCTGCCGCCGCTACATCTGCGCCTCGAGGCCGCCTATAAGGCTTGCGGGCGGCCGGGCGGGCGGGCCGGTCGGCGCAGACATTATCATTGATGCATTGGGCTGCTGCTTGCAAAACGAGCCCATTTAAAACTCGCGCGCCCACTCCTTGCGGCGACGCGCGCAGAGAGGCGGTAATTACAAAGGGGGCGCCAACTCGGCCAGTTGTCTTGGCGCCGCAACAAAATGAATCCGGCGCAACTCAAAAGTGGCGCCCGCGCGCAAACTCTGCCCGCCGATCCACCTGCCAAACTTGGCTGCCAAAGTGCAAAAACAATCTTCTCCCCCTTTCGCGCCGCCGCCGCCGCCGCCGCCGCCGCTAACAACAACAACAACAACAACAACCTGGAGCCGTTGGCTGATTCGATTTGCATTAATCAATTAGAGGCTTCGCGCCGCCCAAGTTTGCTTGGCCGCGCAAGTTATCGCTGCGCCCGTCTGCGAGCTAAGCGGCTCTCGCTCGGCGGATCCGTGCGCTCATCTCGGCGCTCCGCTCTACGCGCAATTAGCGCTAAACGGAGCCGAGATTTGCGGCCGCCACCGAGCCGCCGAGTGGCGCCGTCAGCGGGCAGCTGGCGCTTGCAGGGAGGGGGGAGGAGGGAAGCCAATTAGTTGGCCGAGCGCCCGTCCACTAACACTCGGCGCCCGCAGCCACAGCTCCATCCGGCGGCTAGCGCGCGGAACTCGCGCCTGGCCAGCGCGCTTCCGGCAGCCGCCGCTGGCCGCCCATTCAAAAAGCAATCTACCAATTGGAGTGGCGACACTGGCGCGCGGCCAGGTTTGCTTGCGCGCATCATCATCAGCGGGCGGCCGGGCGAGTTAGCTGCCGCTCTGGGCGCCTCGAGTGGCGGCCGGAAGCGGCATCTTAGGCGCGGCGGGCGACACGTATCATTACGCGCGGCTTCCGTTGGCGCGGCTATAGAGCGAGAGCGGCGCACCTCGCCCAGGGTGCGCTCAAAAGTGGCCGCCCCACAGCAGCCCTCGATTGCGGCGCTTGGCTTGATGCTGGCGCTGCAAGCGCGACGGGCAACCTGCGGCTAGACTCGCGGGCGCCAATCAGCGCTCGAGCAGCCAGGAGCAAAATCAGCGCCCTCAACACCAGAGAGCAAAGCGGGCCGACCAAACGGAGCTCCATCATTATCGGCCCTCCCGCGCAAGCAGCAAGCCGGCCCCGCAAACTGGACTCGCCGGCCGATCCCTCCAAGCCGACAAACTTGCTCGCCCGTCGCTGAGAGAGGCGCCCATGATTAGATAATATCCGATTGTTCCATTGGCCGGATGATGGATGAGACGGCAGAGCGAGTTGGCGCCAGCTGCCCAAGGGATTGAGTTTGTGCCCCTCTCGCAGCTGCATTGGCTAGGCAGGTGCGCGAGCAAGGGCAGCGGCAACGGCAATTGGGGGACTCGAACAAGTCCATTCCAAGTGCGCCACAGTGAGATTGCGGCCGGACAGGCAATTGTTGACTTCGTCTGCGAGGGCGACATTCAGGTCGCGTAAGCGCCACTTGATTCCCATTACATTGGATCATGTTGTCGCGCTTTGCAAGTTAAATGGAGCTTGTTGTTGCAAGCAAGCACACTTGTCCGCCGCCTTCTCCTCCTCCCGGCGAGCCAGAGCGAGAGACTCGAGAGCGCGAAAACAAAAAAGGGGGGCTCAATCAAATAAGCGGCCCAAAATGGAGTTTGGGCCACTTAGCTGCTCCTCTGGCGAGCGGGAGCCGATTGTTGGACGGGCGCGCAGCTTTGGTTGCGGCCCAAGCCCGAGAGTCGCAATGTCGCCCGCGACAAGAGCGCGACTGGGCCGCCAATATGGCCACTCCCGTTGCACCGGCGCAAAATCCGCGCGCCGAGAGGGAGCCAATTGGCGCCGGCCACACCCAGCGGCGCTCCCCTATCGCCGCTCAGATCGGGCGGCCGGATTAGGCGGCCAACCAAACGATAAATTATGGCGCCAACAATTGTGAGCGCCGGCGAGAGGGGCCCATTGCATCCGCAGGGCGCAGGTTTGAGGCCAGCGCAACATCTTGCTCCCAAAGGATGCTCTCTCTCCTCTTCTCGCTCCCCCTGCTCGCCCAAAACAGGCTCTCCGGTGCTGGGCGAGGAAAACTTTGAATCAACATTAACGAATGATTTGTTCCGCTTCCGGACGCAATCTCTCTCCTTTCTCTCAAGTCCTGAAAGTGTTCTAGTGGCTGCATTTTGCGTAAGGGTGCAGCGATCGCTTTTCGCCCTCCTAGTGGCCCAATGCTTCGGCTTGCTGCACACGCAGCCGGCCAACCGAGCCGCCGACCCTGGGGGCGCCCGGCCAGCCTCGGCTCGGGCTGCCCGGCCCACTCACACGCGCCCAGAGGCCGCAACCCGCCGCTGCCCGAACCTCTCACCTAAACTCGACCCCAAACACCAACACCAAACCCAAAATTGACCGCACCAACTGATAGCAATCCTGTCTCTGTCTTAAAAATAAGCCAAAAATGTTTGAGGCGTTCTGAATGCTCAAATTATTTTCCTTGACTCTCTCGATCTCTTCTCTCCCTTCAATTGCAACCAGAGCACGTGGTTCGAGCGCATCTCCATGATAGCAATCCTTATCAACTGCATTACCTTGGGATCCTACCAGCCTTGTTCTGACACCAAGTGCGAATCAAATAGGTGAGCCCCTCCTCTAACACAAGGAAGCCGTTCAAATTTGTTCGAACTAAAACTAATCGATCTAAACACAAAAACGACCGACAAAACAGATGCCAATGGTTGAAAACGTTCGATCATGTAATATTCCTCTTCTTCTTCATGGAAATGCTGATAAAAATGATCGCCATGGGTGTCTCCAATGGCCCGCAAGCCTACCTGTCCGACCACTGGAATCGGCTCGATTGTTTCATTGTGATAGCGGGCGGCTTGGAGTACCTTTTAGACATTGGAAACGTCAACCTGACTGCCATTAGAACAGTGAGAGTTCTACGTCCATTGAGGGCGATCAATCGGATTCCGAGTAAGTGGAGTAGCGCCCGCAGCAAAACTGGCGCGACCACCCCAGAGCAGATGCGCC
>ENA-UOVY01000284-UOVY01000284.1-plant-metagenome-genome-assembly--contig:-NODE-284-length-30619-cov-610.749804_pt1 | contig 30619 bp, 25 predicted proteins | sample MGYA00249840_ERZ761561 | MGnify/ENA primary metagenome ERZ761561 (study PRJEB28882, sample SAMN05720143) | plant metagenome | isolation source: Guanajuato, Mexico | place: Mexico:Guanajuato, Mexico...
CCATTGCGGGCTCGACCATTGTTCGGAGGCAGGAGTCGCCTATCAACGGGAAGATCTGCACCCGTTGTCTCTTCGCAACAAGAACGCGCCTCCAAGTTCTAGCTAGTGAGTGGGCGCTCATGTCGCTCGATCAACAGGTAAAGACGGTTGGCTCGTCGAATGCGAGCAGTAGGTGCAATTTTTACGGGAAGTGAATTATGAAAGGACACTCGCACGGAGTGAGAATTGTTCTCTGTTTGAAGTTCAGCGACAGCTAGTGCAGCTCGAAACTCAAAGGCTAAGAGAAAGTTAAAGCGACTCTAAAGCTCGAATGCGGCTCCCAGCTCCAAGTGCAATGGCGGCCACCCGTTTGCGCCCTTATCAGCCTCTAAACTCTCCGGCCAGCGTCATCCGTTCCGGGTTAAACTTTATGGGGGGCAACCGAGCTCCCAGCCAAGATCAGTGGCTTGGGCGTTTGAACCCGAATGAGTGGTGGTCAGTGTAAGCGGGAGCTCTGAAGCGAGCAAGGGCCAGTTTGTGCCCTTCGAGCTTAGCTTGGGCGGCGCGAGTTGACCAGCCAAGGTTCGTTTAGTGGCCGTATATTCAGGTGTTCAGTCTGGAGGAGCGTGAGACTGAGTTCGCAAGTTGGCCAGTGGGACGACTTTCGCTCATTGGATCAAAGTTTGGTTGTTTGATGGAGCCAAGCTTTTGAGAGCTCGCGGAGCTAAGAGGCAAGGAGAGCTTCTACTGAGTAGTTAGTTTATTGTTCGAGACTGTCTCGCGCCCGCCGACCAACATCACAGCATCGCCTGTCCAATATCGCTCACATTTCCGGTCGACGCGGTCATCTTGTTTCGAGCAAGCTGGCGCCACCAAATGGGCATATCGTTGAGATGCCTTTGCTCGCATTCGCGCCTCCTCTTATCCAAATCGTCGCGCTTACACCTCTCGGCTGCCTTCTTAGCCAACATCTGCCGCTTCCAGACTGGAACCTGGCTCAAGCGGCGCTCCTCGAGCTCCAGCTTGGCCCTCTCCTCGCACTCCTTGCGCGCGCGCTCGGCCGCCTTCTTGGCCAACATTTGGCGCCTCCAAAGGGGCGCGTCCGGCTCGCTGGCGCTCACCTTGTCCATGAAATCGTCCGGCTTGAAGCTGGGCACCAAGGCGCTCACAAGCTGGCCAAGCTCGCCCTTGCTCCTGCAACTCTCCTTCATCCGCTTGATCCCCTCCAGCCCCTTCGACTCCTTTAGCTCCGCAATGAGGTCGCGCTTTGTGGCCGCGAGCAGCGTCTCCAATTCCGCCTCTGCAATTGCGCGTCCATTTGCGCTGGTGGCGCTCGGGCCGGCAACAGTCGGACTGGCGCCAACCTGCTGTTGGCCTGTGGGCCGAGCGAGTGGATTGGGCCTCTCGTTTAGGTAAAGTGTGCGCGATTTTAGCTGGAAACTGGAGCCATTTTCAGTGCAAAACTCACCTTTGCCTGTCTGCTCAGCACCCTCCTTGTTTGCCTTGTTGAGAAACTTTGAGCGGTCAAAGTTTCTGATTGCGCTCAGGAGGTTTGCGTTGAAGTCGCGCCTGCTGGCGTCGCCCGTTGGACAGGCGGCGCATGAGTGCGCGTCCTCGTCGGCCCCGAAGTGTGAGTCGCAAACTGAGCTTGAGAGCGAGTCGAGCTCGGCATCAATGCGGCCGAGCGCGGAGGTCGACTGGGACCTGTTGAGCTCGCCGAGGGTTCGCCGCTGCGGGGCTCTGAACCTGGCAGCGGCGAGGTGCCTGCCTCTCGAGTTGCGCTCGAAGTTGCGCGCCCCAGAACTCTGGCTCGAGCGCGACACGAGCGAGGCGCCCGTCGAGGAGGAGAGCGAGCCGATTGGCGTCGAGCTGTTGCTTCCGTGACTGTTCGAGCTGCTAGCGCCGCCGCCGCCGCTGCTGCTGCTGCTGCTTGCTGCCGAGCCGCTGGCCAAGGTCGAGTTGGAGGACATTCGTCTGAGATACTCGCTCGGCTTTATGTTCGTTCCATCCTCGGGCGGCGCAGTGAATTGGGGCGGAATGAAGGCGGGCTGCGCGAGTGCGGCCAGCGGGTTGTGCTTGGACTTGGTGGTCGGGCTTGGCTCGTGCTGTTGCTGTTGGCGGGCGGCGCGCAACTGGAGCTGGCCGAGACTCTGCTGGAGCTCGAGGAGGGCCGGCGAGCTGGCGACGGGTTTGGGGCCCAGCTGCAATGGCAGCGGCAGCGGCGGCGGCGGAGGGGGCGGCGGCGGCGGAGGGGCCAGCGGCAGGGGTGTGGCGGGCGGCTCCGTCCCGTCGTGGGCGGCGGGCGCCGCTGGCTCGGCGTAGGCGTTCTCGTAGGAGGCCGAGTTGTTGTTCTCGTCAGCCTCGAGCCCAAACTTCCTGGCCGCCCGCTCGAGTTCGTGCTCGAGTATGACGCGCGCCGACCTCTGTTGGCGCGCGTACACAACCAGCGGACTGGCGCCGGCAGGGCTGGCCGCAGGGAGGGGCGAGGCTGAGCTGGCCGAGCCCGACGAGTAGGTGGAGCCGGCGCTTGACATACTCGAGCACTGGCTGCCCGAGCGGCTAAGCAGGCGCCTCGAGCCGCTCGGTGCGGTCAGCGCGGCCGGCTGGCAGCAGTCGGTGCAAGCAACGTTGGGTCCGCCGCTTGTTGCGCTCGTCGGGCTTGGACTCTCGATTTGTTGGTAGATCGGCTCGGCGTTTGACGAAGGCTGCTGCTGCTGCTGCTGGCGCTCGAACTGCATGGCCAGCAGTCTCAGCCGGGCGCACTTCTCTGCTCGCGCGCGCTGCTTTCCCTGCGCCCGCAAGTCCACACCTGGCGGCGGCTCTCTCTGCTTGGAGGCTTGCGCCGCCGCGGGCTGTGGGCCCTCTGGCGAGCTTTGCCCCTCAGCGCACTTCCGCGCTCGCTCGCCGCCCGGCGCCTCTGGCTGCAGCTCGCGAACTAAGCGGCTCTCCTTCGGCTGCTGCCCGCTCTCGGCGCAAACGGCGCCCGCTTGGCCGGCGGGAGCTCGGCTCTGCACACTAATTGCACCATTGGGCCACTCGCGCTTACTCTTAAGCCCGCAAGCAGCCGCCGGCGACGACGGCTGACTGCCAAGCAACCTGATGCAGCCGGCCGACCGGCCACTTCCGCCGCCAACTTCCGCCTCCTCCTCCTCCAGCTCCAGCTCCGCCTCTCGCCCCTCACCTGAGTCGCCCCTCGCCGCCAGCTTGCCTTGCTGCGGCGGCGCCTCTCGCGATCGGCTCAGGATGGCCCGAAACGCGTTGGCCAGCTCGGCGCTGGGGCGGCCAGAGTGGCGACACTGGGACTGGCACTGGCATTGGTCGCACCTGTCAAGCGAGCGCGACTGCTCGGCCACGAGCTCAACTGGCTGCTGGCGGCCGTGCACCTTGCAACTGTGCCGCTTGTCTTGTCTTGCGAGCTCAGCTTGGCGCCAGCTCGAGTTGCTGCAACTGGCGCACTGCTGCTTGTTGAACTTCTGCTGCTGCTGCTGCTGCTGCTGCTGCTGCTGCTGCTGCTGCCGCTTGCTCGCCTCCCCTCCAAGCAGCTCACCTTGGCCGCCCACTCCGCTCGACTTGAGGCCGCACACCTGCGCCTCCATCCTGGCGCAAACTTCCGCTTTTGGTTCCCTCGGCTGCTGCTGTAGCTGGCGCGGGTAGCTCCTGTGCGACGGCCACGAGCAGGGGGCCAGTGCAGCCTTGTTGCCGGCAAGGCTGCACTTGCACTTGCACTTGCAACCGAGAGCCTCCCTGCTCTGCATCCACTCTGCCCGCTTTGCTGCGGCTCGCTGCTCTCGCAAGCGCAAACACGCTCGCCCCTTCCGCTCTCCTCATTCACTCCTCTCGCTCAACAGACCGGATGCCAACTCTCCATTTGCTCGCGTGCTTCTCTCTCTCTCTCTCTCTCCTGTTTGGTGGTCGAGCAAAGAGAATTAGATGGGACTGGATGGAGCTGTCGCTGAGGTGTGACTGAGGTTTGCTCCTCTGCTGCCAGCTCTGCAAGTGGCCGCCGACTGCTGGGCGACACTTGTTGAGCGCGCAGCCAGACTTGGCGGCGGCGGCGGCCTGTTGCGCGCAAGTCTCTGCGCCGCCAGCAAACCGGCCGCCCGCTGCTGCTGCTGCCGCTGTCGCCGTTGCTCGACACAATGGCGGTTGGCCAATGGGAGTTGCGTAATGCGGACGACATGTGTAGTTGGCGGGCGCACACGCTCATGCCCGAGGAGTAGGAACCGTTAGATGGGCGGCCAATCGATGGGCCGTTTACAGGCTCCAACCGCCAGTCCAAGCGGTGGCACTCTCGCTTTCCAGTCGCAGCGGCGAGTCTGTTAGCTGGGGATCGGCAGTTGGGAACCGAGCGCTCCACTCTCGCCGCTCGGGATCGATTTTCGTCTCAAACTTTTTCTCGCTCGCTCGCTCGCTGGTCAGTGAACGGCCTACCTACCAACACACACACACACACACACACACACACACACACAGCACTTGCTCCACTTGAGGGCCAGGCGAAAGATCGACGACACTTGGGCAGAGTTTACAAAGGGAAACAGGCGAAGTCTGGCCGCGATGACACAATGGCCGGCTAAGCGGGCACATTGTTGCCTGCTCGCTTGCTGGCTCACTGGCCGGCGCAGACGAGCGAAAGTGCACCGTCGACAGGTTTGCCTCGGCGGCCTGAACTTCGCAGCCGATTTGGCCGCGGCGAGAACGCAGCAGCTGCTGCCGCCGCTGCATCGACAGAAGCAGAGGCATCAGGCAATCGATCGCAACGAACTCTCGCCGAAGATGGTCGGCCGTTGTTTTTGTAATTGGCTCTGAGCCGGCGCATCCTCCTCGCCGGCCGACTGGCTCACTCGATTGGGGTCGCCGACGACAGGTGTCTTGAGTGGCGGCGACAAGGGCGCCGCGCGGCTCAGTAGCTCACCTGGCCGCTGTTTGCTTAGGCGCCGCTTAGCTCAGCTCGGTTCGGCCTGTCTTGTTGCCGTTTCAGGTGCAGGTGCAGGTGCAGGTGCGGGCGCGAGAGCAATGCAAATGGAGAACAACTCGCCGCCGCATTCACTTAGACTCGCTTTAAAGTTTGCCAACGAACTCGGCGAGCAAGAAAAATTGTTTGCCCGTCTCGCCCGTCGAGCGATGACAGCCGATGAAGGAGCGAAAACAACAACCACCACTGCCACAATTCATCGCGGCCGCCGCAGATACGCATCTAACTGCAATTACCTCTCTCCCTCTTTGGCCACAAAAAAGGCGCACTGGCTCGCCTGCCGGAAGTCGACAGCCCCCCTCTTATCGGGTGGAAAAATATGATTTTATTCGAGTTTGTGAGTGTTTAAGCTGTTTGGCCGTGAAGGCGGCCAGATAGCAAGGAGAGAAATCAGATGCGAGCCTCCCTAACTGGCCCATAGTCTGGCTCGGCGCGGCTAGCTTTTGGGCGCAGAGGTAGGCCCATTGAACGTCCAGTAGATTGCGCCTGGAACGGCCGGTAGCTGGCGCTAGTGGTTGGTGAGTAGACGGAACTGGAGGCAGTGTCGAAGATGCTACGCGTTCCTATTGGCCGGCCCGTGTTTGCGCGCGGCCGCCCATAGCCTGCCGCCGGCTCTTGATCGCCGCCACTGCCAACCAGTCCCAGTTTGTCGCGCTTTTCGCCATAGCCGCCAAGCTCGTCTTCCTCCTCTTCGTCCTCCTCCTCTCCATCCTCGTCCTCCTCCTCCTCTTCCTGCAGACGCCTGCTATCTTCGTCGGCGCCACCTGCAGTCTCCTCAAGCGAGCGCCTAGACCGGCTAGCCAAGCTCGAGCTCGAGGGCGCCTTCTCGCGGAAGCCGCGCCTCTGTTCACCCAGCTCGCCAGTGTAATGCGAGCGACTTCTTCGCACAATGAACATCAGACAAAATACGCCCGCCGCTATGGTGACGGCCATGGGAACGAAGGCGGCCGCAATGGAACCAAACATGATGAAATAGTAACGCCACTCGCTTATACACTGGGCATCCTCGCCCCAAGACCAGAGGCCATCCTCGCGACAGTAGCGCGCCTCGTAACCCACCAATCGGTAGCCAATGTCGCAACTAAACCTGACCACCTTGCCCGGCCAATAGCGGTTCTCGGACTTCATTCCGTTTGCCGGCTTTGGAAGCGCAGGACACCTGACGACCGGCAGCGAGGCCAAGTTTGCGATCTCGAACGCGATTGTTTCGAACTTTTTAGTAGCCAGCGCAAGCTCCTTATTGCCGTAACTGACTACATAGTCGTAGATGCAACTGACCGAGTCGCTGCAAATGCTATCAAGCTCTGGCTGCCGGTACATGAGCTCGTTTGGCAGCATCGGTGGCACTTCGAACTCGGGCACAAAGCGGGGGTCGTCGTACATTGCATAGCGGACTGCGCTATGACTAAATAGAGTCTTACCAACGCCGCGCCGCTCGGCCTCCGTGAGGCGCCATTCTTGGCCAAAGCTGCGGTGCAATATGTTGATGGGAGTGCGCGGGCCAAATCTTACACCAGTCGGCGCAACCAAATCGTCCATTTGAACACCTCTGCGCGAGTAATTGCCCAATAGGCCACCCGTGATCCCTTGGAAATCGCTGGGCAGATAAACATGCGTTGTCATGTAACCATCAATGGACATAACCTCGACGCCGGCGCCAGAATCGAACATTGCAATAATGTGCGACATGTTCTGTATTCCCGCTGGTTGATAAAGTGTAACGCCTCTAAAATTTTGCACCTGCATTGACTTGTCCCACCAGAAGATGTATTCGTTGTCCACCAAGACATAGATGTGGTAGCGCCATCTGGCGGCCAACGGTCGAATCCTGAACTCAACAATGGAAGAAAAGTTATCCTGGGCCGCTATGGCAGTTAGCTGGGTTGCCTGAATTGAGGGCATGCTCCTATACCTTTTTGGAACTTGCTCAAATCGAGCCTGCACGTCAAACTTGACCTTTGGGTCGTCCGAGTGGACGAGCACGTATTCGCCCTTTCCGTTGAAAGTGTAGTTGTTTTTGTTGAAGGTAACCATGTGCGGATCTCCATACACTGAACCAACCACTGGCGGCTGGTAGAGTGAGCAATCCTGCGAGGTCCTGTAGTAGTTGTAATTCTGGCAAGCCTCTGCATTGTCCTTCTTCTTTTGCCAAAGGCAGCAGTAAAAGTAGGGCGAAACGTCATGAACCCATGTGGACAAGCTGGGAATCATCATTCTTATCTTGAATGGGTGTTTCCCATATAGGAAGGCGCGCGATGGTCGGCCACCAAAGATGGTATCCGCTGTTTGAATGAGCTCACCCTGATCATCGTAGCAGCAGGTTTGTCCGCTTCCGCCAATAGAGGGTCTGCCCGTGTTAACGCAATGCAGGGCGTCCCTATGGAAGGTGTCGCAGCGTCGATCAATGATGTTGCACTGGAGGTCAGGCGAAAAGCGGCCCCTATCAATGTTGACCTGTTGCAGGGTACAGGGGCAACGCCAGACGGTGGCCGCAAATCGGTCAGCAAAGGACTCGCGCTCGTGCCAAGCATCGCAAAAATAGTCCTTATAGTCGTAGCCAATGTTCCTGATCCACTGGGGCCTAAAGTACCAGGATAAGGGCATTGGTCGTGACCAAATAACTGGCGACTGGCGCATGTTGCGACCGAGAACAGTTGGGTTGGTCAGATTGATTGCAATAAAACCAAAGAGGATGTCCTGCATATCGCGATCGTCGCGATCCCTGAACGCGCTCAGATCCATGTTGTACTGCGATTGGCCAAGCCGAGCGCTTGGAACTAGAGTGTTGATGTAGGTTAGCGAGGGATAAACGTTCATTGTTTCTCTGTAACCCCATAGAGAGATGGTGACGGAGGTATCGTTGCGCCAGGACAACTTTTGCGGCTTCCACTTGAGCTCTAGCTCTCTAGGCGACTCAAGTCTGTCCTTGTTATCGATAACAATCACATCCTCGTCCGCAACCTCGGGGGGTTGTATGTAGAAGCGGCCTACGAATTCAATGCGGTCGTCGACGCTTATTGTGAGATCAACGTAGCCATGGTACATGAATGGCGGCGAGATGCAGGTTGCCCGGTTTGTGTCGCGCCAAACGGCCTCGGCCTTGAAGTTGTCGAAACGACAAAAGATGATGCTTCCAGGATCAAGACAGGGACCTGTCACGTCGACCAGCGTGCCGCCGAGCATATGCCCGTAGCGTGGAAAGAAGGTTAGCGGAAGTCGGTCGCGCAAGTTTGGCTCGAGCTTCTTGTCGATGCAGGCGCCTGGCCAAACCTCCTCGTCCACTTGGAAATAGTATCTGCCTCTAAGATTGTTGCCGAAGCCGCCAGATGGAAGCATGGACACTCGCTGATGTTGGCTGTATGGTTTAAACTCGAAGGATCTAGTTGTGTTGCCAGCATTAAAGCCAACAAAGGCGGCAGAACCCTTGAGACCGTCGTAGTTGTCCAAGTGAGTGATCCACTCGATTTGTTCGTAGTTGAACATTGCGTAGGTTCTGATTTCGTCGGTCGCAATGACAGCCTGATAGGTGTTAGTTTTGAGCGGCCGCTCGGTGCGCCTGTTCGCAATGGTCATATTTCGCCAAGTTATGATCATGGCAAATTTTGGAACAAAATCGCTTGCGCCAATCATACCCTCGCGAAAGTCGAGCAAAATCCTATCCCTGAGCATGCCATAATCTGGATTGTAATAGCCTAGAGTGTCGGCCAGATTGACAATTCTAAAGTACACTCCAGCGCCGGGAGTCTCGGAGGAGATGTCCTGCATGGCAAAGAATGGGGCCATGATTGAGGGATCCTCCTGCACAAATGTGTCCGTTGGCTGAATTGGCAGTTGGAGCGGAAATCTGTAGGTTTGCATTCCCTTGTTGAAGGTGATATAACCATCGCGTTGGATCCAAATATATTCGAAGCTAAAGCCAAAAAAGGGCAACCTAAAGCGGAGTGGCTCGTCGTGGATTGGTTTGCCCGAGGAGATGTCGGTTAAGTCTTGCGCTTGGTACGGATAGAGCAGGGTTGATCTATCATCTGCGAGCTGTGGGTTATCGTAATAATCGAGCCGAACTTGGGGTGGCAGTCTGAATCCTCCCGTTTGGCTCACGGACAGGTTGGCAAATTGTTGTTGAGAATATTGAGCTTGTCCAAGGGTTGGAGGCCAGGTGATGAGTGTAAATATAAATGATATTGCGAGTGGCCAGCTGGTGGCACCTCTCCGACGGCTTCTGCTCGAGTCGCTTGAAATGCAACCAAACCGTCCTGTGGCTTTGTGAGTTTTTCCCAAGACAACAAGAGGCTCCTCTCGCTTCTGCTCCATTGGCACCCCTCCTGGCCTATCTTCGGGTTGCCGCCTCAGTAGGCGTCGATGGGCGACAGACATTTTGTTAATGCTCGCTGCTTGCTTGCAATGGTTGTGGTGGGCCAAGTTCACTTGAATTGGCAAAAGCTCATCTTGCGCTCGTGTTGGCCTCTTACCTGCTGGCTCGAATGGCCGACTAGGGAGCTTCCTAGACTCATTGTTGGCAGCGGTGGCGGCAGAAGCGGCCTCTCGCACAGACGGCTCTGTCTGGCGGCCAGCCAAGCTTGTCTGCAGGAACGAAGCCAACTAGCTAGCTGGCTTGCTCGCGGCCGAAGCCATGCTCTCGTACTTGGGGAGGAGCTATCTGGTTCCGTGTAATAGAATCGAAGAGCGGCCACCAGAGCCAAATTGAACCCTCGCCCAGTTGGTGCCAGTGTTGCTAGCATTGCTTTGGCGCAACTATTTGGTGCCTGAACGCTGATATGAAGAGTAAACAAGCAAATAGTAAATGGAACATGCGCCACTTGTTGCCCCCGTATTTCCAGCAAGCGGCTCGGATTTGGTTCATTGTCTTCGCGCGCTATGTTGGGCCTAAATCAGAGCGAGCAGTGCCACACAAGCTAATAAGTGAGCGGTAGTGAGCAAACACGAGATTGTAATTGTTATGATTATTGCCCAGCTCTCTCTCTCTCGTTGGCCGCCCATGCGAGCGGCAGGTTGTTTTAATACTGGTAGGCAGGCGCAGTAGCCGCAGCCGCTTAGACAGCAACGGCGGCGCTCCCGTTTGCGCTCGCTGTCCGGACTAGCGGACCGAAAATACCCAAGCCAGCGGCATCAACTAGCTCTCGCGTCAGTGGCCCTCGCCAGTTACGTCACTGGCGCTAACTAACCAACTTTGTGCGATCCTTATCGCGCTACAACAGAGCGTGGAGGCTAGGAGGCCATTCGTGGTGCGCCACTCGACTCCATTGTGAGTTGGGCGAGACGAAACTGATGCTGTCAAACGACAGATGCGCTCACCAATACTTGCCTTGCCGCCTTGTGAGCGAAAGATTAGATCTTCCACAACTGATTAATAGATGGAAGGTTACACCCGCCTGATCTTGAGGCGATTGGGCGCCTGAATATGCAAAGGTTTCGGTTTCTCTACCACGAGGGGCTGCATTCTCCATGTCTCAGGCACAAACCTGGGAACCACCTGTCGGCAGCAGTCGCAGAATCCTCAAAGGATGGGCAACATTCGTTTGCCTTATTCTTATCAGAACTTGGTTCCTTTTTCAAGCGTTCCTAGCAAACGTTCCACTCCCATTAACAGAGTCTCTAACCTCTTGATTAATACAAGTTCGATCTCTCGATGATAGAATGCTCGTATCGAGATCGTTTTTGTAAGGCGTTTTGTTGTGCTGGTTGTCCAAATAAGCTGGGTGATTTGTTTGTGGGTCTTGGTGGCGTTGGAGGTTCTAGATGTGCTTAGTTTAATCCTGGAAGAGACTCGCCCCCCAAACTGTTCTCGCCGGGCAGCCTCAATGGCGGCGCACGATCGGCATGGGAGTTTATAGCTGATTTGGTGCGCTTCAACGCAATCTTGTCCATCAATTCGCCCAACACTATTCAACCTTCCACAGTCATCCTCGATGATTTCAAAATGGTCAGGATGCTCATGGTCAATGTTGATCCAGTTTGGCTGGTCTTCTTCATTCCTGAAATATGGATTAGTTTTGAACTGGGCGGCCAGGTTTTAGATTCGCTCAGAAGCCGAAATTTCGTCCTCCCGCAGAAGAGGCCGAACTTTTCTCAGCTCAACCGCGGAATCCAATCTGACTTCGCTCGCGCTGGCCGGCGGCCACAAGTGGAAGGCTTGCGCATGAGCACCTGTCGCCGCTGCTCGGCCGCCTGCCTGATGGGGCGAGTCGAAATTGAGGCCTGATTGAGGGACTTTGACTCTCTCCACCAGACGAGCGGCGAAGGACGAGCGCCTTGCCTCCCTCAAGTTGGACTCTCGATCAACTGTGCTCCTTGTTCAAGAGCGTCGAGGTGGCCTCGTTCAGCATCGGGCGCCTGATTTTCTGGGCTTCGGGTGGCATTTCTGACGGTCTTGCATGCTTGTTCGCCTGCTCGCTCTCTACGCAGACTCGCGCAAGTTCGCGACAACTCTGGCGGCCATCTTGGCTAACTTTGCTAGCGAAGATGGGCTAAAGAATTTGTATTCACCCAGTTCGATTGAGTCCAGCCGAGCTGGCGCAAGGTGGAGCCAAGTGGGCGAATGTTGGTGCCATTTTGGCTCGAGCCAAGCTACGCGTGTTGCAACCAAAACAACGAGCGAGCAAGCGAGCGAACGGGCAGACAGGCGAGGAGGGCGCCAAACTGCGAGCAGCGAGCAACAAACTGCAACGACAACGTTCGCCGCTCTCTCTCTCCCCCCCCCCTCAAGCGTGTGCTTCGAGTGCGCCCATTCTAGCCCATAACTCGCAACACTTTAACTTTGGCGTAACAAAGCGAGCATAGAGGGAGAGAATTCGATTGATCGAACTAATACAGCGCCAGTTGGCTCGCATTCAGGGAAATTGCGACTGCTTGCGCTAATGGGCTCAACGGACCCAACCTCTTGCGCTCATCTGTCTAAACCAGGCTCGCCCGCCGCCGCCGCCGGCTGCATGAGAGCTCTCGAGATTCGACTCAATTCTCTGAAATTCATAAAAGCGCGCTGATGGAGAACACAAACGTTCCTCCATCATCTTGCGCATCGTCTGTCTTGGGACAAACGGCCTGCCGCTCAGCAGCATTATTAGCGTCCCAAAGCAAATGGTTTGGACTATTTGGACAGAATCAAAACAAAACCTAAAACACCAGCCAACTGGAGCCCCGAATGTCAGCTAAACCGAGGCCAGCGAGACGCCAGTTGTTTCCTGAGAAACTTTGGGATCTTGTGAACAAGCCCGCCTCCGGGGTTCAGTGGTCGCCCGATGGAAAGAAGATTGAAGTCGAGAGATCGCAATTGGAAAAGTTCATTGGCACCAAGTTCCGGTCGCACAATTTTGACTCATTTATTAGGCAACTCCACTTCTATGGATTCAGAAAATGCGGCAACTCGTATCATCATGACAAATTCCAACGTGGCCAACCAGAGCGACTTGTAACCATGAAACGCAAATACTCGAACCTGACGCTCGGCCCCATGTGCAGCGGCGCTAGCTCGCAAAGTCCCACTTACACTGGCACCGCTAGTAGCAATGACAGCACGGCCAGTGGGAGTAGTAGTTGCGGTAGTAGTGCGGGTAGCAGCAGTGGTAGTAGCGTCGGTTGTATCAGTTGCAGTCAGACAGCGGATGCCAGCCAAACAGGTGGAGCAATCGACCTCAGTGGCGGAGGGACAAAGTTGTTTGTGAGTAGGGAGGTGAAAAGTAGCACGATTGACAATGAACATGCAATCGATTACAGCAGTAGGTCGCTCCGAAAGGTAGCAACAAGTCCAGGCAAGAGTCTGAGCAAGCAAACGTACCAAAGACCTGCGGAATCGAAGGAAATTACACTCTACACTATGAGGCCAATTGAATCTGAATACTCCTCATACCAATCTACTGTCTCAAATGCAATCTCGTCCTTCACGGATGTTCGCCAGGACTCAGTGAAGGCCCGAAGTGCCAATAGTTCAATCAAAATTAGCATTCCAGAAATCATGCGAGATACAAACGATACTGTCTGGCCGAAAACACTCGTACTCGACAACTATTGGAACGGTCGCCATAACATACTCAGTGCCTATTTCATCTACAAGACTAACCAACCACGCCCGTATAACCAGTGACTTCCTTGTTACTGCCAATCGCTTCACCGTTCAACCCACGCATCCATCCATCCAGAATATGTCTCCCCTATGTGCGCCTTCTTTACCTGGAACCCTGCGCGTGCAACTCCTGTCTCGTGTTGCGCCTCCCGGTCGGCCGTATCGCATTGTAAAGCTACAGGGCCGCCGCCCACAACAGCACCCGGCTCGGCCGCAACACAAACGACACTGGCAGGTAGTTTTGCTCGGAATCTGGCATCCAGTCGTCTCTGTTGGCGCAAATGGCAAAGGTGGCCGCGGCCGAGGTGCTGGACACTGCTGACAGGAGACTGGCGGCCGAGAGAGCGTGTAGTGCTCGTTCTCGATGATGAAACATTGTTGGAGGGCTAGGGAGCCGGCACATACTAGCACCAATAGTAGGAAGCCGGCAGTTTAAGTGCCCTAGGTATGATCCAACACTACCTTTGCGAACTGCGCAAGGGTCTTAGGTTGGTGGATTAGAATCAAGGTGTTGCTCGGGCGGATCCAACCTAATCGTGTATGCTCAAATCAGCATACTGAACTTAGCGCTCCCGGTGCCTGTTATTGCGACCTTGAATTTCGGAAAGGTGCACTTCAGCCTCTAGGAGGGTTACGGTACTCGAATCACCTGAGCAAATATTGCGCGATCATTACCAAACAACAAGACCTTTCTGATGTGAGATCATGACGACTTTAATGCTGGCCGTAGTAAAGGAAGCTAATGTGTCAATAAATGTTTACCCCTAAGTTTACTTGATGGTCGATTCCTTCGCTCTGCTCTAGCCGAATTGTGCACTCATCATTACTTGTCAACAATGAGTATTGCGTAGTTTGCACGAGAGGCTCAATTCGCTTTATCTATACCTTGGCTCCATTGGTACCTAGTGCTCGTTGTCTTCAGAAGTTGTTCGCACTTCAGATTTCTATGGTGCGAGCTCAGGAGGTTAAGTCGAGAATTTTTTAAAATCCTTGACTTCAACACTCGAACGTTGTTTACGGACAGAACAAGATTGCAAGCAGAATAGAACAAGATTAAACCTCCAGGATGTTTAATAATTACCAAGAGCTGTTCCAGGTTTTCGCCGAATTCTACGGTGCAAGCAGTTTTCTTGACCGTCAAAATCACCTACTGACTTACGCCGCGTCCGCTTCCGATTTTAGCAAAACATCAACGACGACGAACAACTGCAGCGAGGGTTCGATTAAGGGACCCGAAATTTCAAGAGGCATTCAAAACTTACTAGCTCGCGTACGATGTTTGACAAAAAACCAGGTGACACCGGCCATTGGCTCTAAGCAGCTTGACGAGTTTGGCAATGAGATAACAATTGGCTCATTCAACAAGTTGGAGGCTCTAGATTTAGCCTACATTTTAGTGATCTTTTCAGCGTTTGTTTTAGCGAAAAGTCACCTCTCAAGGAAACTTAGATCCTCTAAGAAACTCACAGAGCTTGGTTTGGAAACGAAAAATAGAGCAAGACTGGACGAATGCCTATGGCGACTTCTCTTCTATGGGTTTAGCTCCACTTGGTTGGTCTACTCTTGTTTCTTCAAACGCGATGCTCAGCTACTCTTCAATCCAAACCGAATTTTCACCAGCTACTCCTTTCGAGTTGATCTCGACGAGTACTTGATATGTATGATTGAGGTTGCCTTCTACCTACACGCAACCTACGCTATTTTGGCCGAGGACGTCTGGCGCCGTGACAGTCCCATGATGTTGGTCCATCATGTTGCTGCAATTTTTTCAGTCTACAGCCTCTATGCTACTAGAATTCATCGAGTTGGATTGGTCGCGGTTGTCCTGCGCGATACTTGCGATGTTCTACTTGAGGTAACCAAGTTGGCAATGTGTCTCAGGGTTCAACATGGCAGGATAGTCAAGCGATTGGAATACTTGGTCAAAATTTCAATGTCGATATTCACGCTTTCCTTCGTCATCAACCAACTCTACTACTACCCACTCTTTTGCCTTTACCATGGCTTCAATATTATCAAGGTCTACAATTTGCAATCGCCCATCATGACTGGCATCCTCACTTGCGGCCTCATATTTCTTGTGCTAGATTTGTTTTGGTTCATGTTAATATTGCGCCTGTTGTACCGGATGCTCCTCTACAAGGGGCCTTTGGAGGATTTGCGCGAATACGACGAAGAATGTGATTTCAACCAAACAAAGGTCATTCAAAAGAAAGAGGATTGATCCAATAAAGGACAGCTTGAATTGATGGCCTTTGATGAGTCGACTTTCTCTCTTTTTGTCTAAAACTGCAACGATCACAGCCGAGCGGGATCCGCATCCGGCTCGGCTGTGAACCGTTTCCATAGGAACAGAGCGCTTTTTTGCCGAGTTAAACGCGAGCGTCAGGTGCATCCTTCTTTTCATTTTTTAAGACAGAGTGCAAACTGATGCTTTTGTGTAAAATGTCGTCCGTGAGGGATGTCGACCAACATGAGGACATTTTCAGTGCCTTGGGTAGCTACGATTTCAAGAGTATGCCGAAATTTGGAGCCACCGATAGCTCGTCAAAGCTCCACCTGCAATATAAACCTGAACCCAGTTCGATTCCTCAAAAATGTAGCCTCGCTGAAACTGATTTAAATCGCTTGAGCGAGAGAACTTACGAGATATTGAAGGACGAGATTCAGAGGATCGAGATAGAGATGAGAGAGATTAACGAGCGACTGAACGGCATTAGTCTTCATGGCGAACGAAAGGTGAACAAAGTTGAAGATCTAGACTGCAAACTTCAGCCAGAAAATGAACCCTTGACCTCTGGATTTGAACCGACAAACTTGAAGTCAGATGTCAAGCGAACTTTAGTTGACAACAGCAACAGTTTGGACGATTCAGATGGGCATTCACCAAAAAATGGTAAGGATATTCGAGTATCTCGCAGTAGCCCTCGAAGGGCGCTGCTATGCCAGAGTTGCTCAAATTCTATTTCAGCGCCAAATGTGGATTTGTTTGGGGCGAGAACTGATCAAGCTAGAGGATGCTCGGCTAGTGAGAGGCTCTCAGGGTCGATTGGCACCTTGGATATTGGAACAGTTAGATCAAACTTCGAGCGGACACCGCGAGGCGCCTCATCAACATGTATGTTTTCACCTAAGAACACGAATGGTAACCTGAGAGAGAAGCTTGGCCTCGGGAAGGACCATTTTAATCTGTGCGAAAAGTTCAATTCTGCATCCCACTCTCAGCAGTCGAGCTTGAGGTTACGCGAACAACATCGACCGGGAAAAACAAAAACAACGACACAGGCTCGGCGAGGAACTTCAAAATTTTCTCCGAACCGATTTAAAGCTAGGGAACGAAATCACTCCTCTGTCGACGCACCGAAAGTAGAAGGATGCAACCAAAACTCTCAAACACACCGAACAATTCAAAAACATAACTTTGGACGTGATTCGAGAAGGCAGGAAAGCAAATCCGCCGACTCGAGCTCAGGACTCGATCGGGTGGTTTGCTCAAAAGTTGCTAATAGTGCACCTATTGCCGGAAACAAAACCAGCGCAAGGGCGGCTACAATCAATGACACTAGTCTGTCTACGTCGATGGCGATTGCAGACGATCAAAAAGAGTTGATAAGGTGCGATGTAGGAGCAAACAAAATGGCTGACTTAGCTCAAGGGTCAAATAAGAGTGATGGAGAGGAGATTGCAGTGAAGGAAGATGTTAGCAATACATTAGAGACGATTCTAGAAAAGATTGTTGACAAATTGATGCAAATGATGGAGATGAAAGAGGGAGCGTCTTCGGACTTGACCCGAAGTGAAAGGTCACCACGAGCGCATAAGTTGTTTGGAGAGATCAGTACAAAATCTCAGCAGCGAGAGATGCTCGCCGGTAATAACGAATCTTTCATTGTAGATATAACGACCGCCCTCAGTTGCCTGAACGACCTTCTGTCGAAGTCATTGGGATTCGATGAGGAGTTTAAACCTGATGCAGATCTTTCGAACCCTCGATCGAGCCAACAGAAGCGATTAAAAGGCTGCCAGAAAGCCACTGAACTACGGCAAGAGAATCCAGGTGAAACCCCTACGCAAAAGAGGGATGAGTCTCAGATGGAAGTATTGTGCCAGGAAGATCAGGTGGTAAACAGTGAAGTTGCTCGATTCTATTCAAGACCAACAACCGGCAGTTATGATAACGCGTGCTCGAGATCATCTAACGATACACGGTACACGGGACATAATCTGGGGTCTATATTGCGCGAGTTCAGCCTTGTTTTGAATGAGATCGCCAATGTGAGGGATATTCTTGAGGGGAAAATAACATGATTCAAAATAATTGTCTTTCAAAACAATCGTCTTGAACAATCATCTTGTGTTGCAAACTTAGATGGACCAAATATGGCCACCAGGCGCGAATGGTTAGCTGCTTATTGCAGATTCTTCGGTCTCAACTCTTCGATAGTGGCTTGGTTGCCGTTTCGCCTTGCACCTCTAGATTCGTCTCCTCAATATACTTCAGCTTTACCTGGAACCCTGCGCGTGCAACTCCTGTCTCGTGTTGCGCCTCCCGGTCGGCCGTATCGCATTGTAAAGCTACAGGGCCGCCGCCCACAACAGCACCCGGCTCGGCCGCAACACAAACGACACTGGCAGGTAGTTTTGCTCGGAATCTGGCATCCAGTCGTCTCTGTTGGCGCAAATGGCAAAGGTGGCCACAGCCGAGGTGAGCGTAGTGCTCGTTTCTCGATGATGAGGTATTGTTGCCGGCTAGGAGGCCGGCAAATACTAGCACCAATAGTAGGAGGCCGCCGCCTGTGCATAAGACCTGTGTTACGATGAAAAAGGCTGTTGAACGGAATGGATGAATGGTTAATCAACGTTCAATAAAAGGTGCGTGTGCTGCGCATCAACGAGCCATGCAAAGCAAGTTCCCTGGTTGGTTCGTATTCGTCGTCAAAGATCTATTTACATCCAGCAGAATTTCTTTTATTGTAAATCATCGGCGGCGCTGAAATTGTTGAAGCAAAGTCGCCACTGGCCATGCTTTTTGAACTTGGAGCCATAAAGGCGACGCTCAACTTCGGCTGGTCGGTTGAGAAGAAAGCGACGCTTGACAAAACAGGTGCAACAATCAGAGCAACACACCGGCAGAAAAATTAATTTGCGATCCCCCTAACTTTAGTTGAGATCCCAAATATTCTGGTCTTTGAGCTATGTAGGCTTTTTTGGTGATACTAGTTTTGTCTTTCAACACTGGCGCTGGGGAGTGGAAAACTTGGGATCACTCCTGTTGACAGGCGCTGATCTGTCCACCTCCAATTCAATCTGGTTAATGACGAGTGTTGCGTTCAAGATTGTGGCTTTGCACTGGTATTCTGTGGCTTTGTTGCAGGCGTAATGCTCGTTTGGTTCGCACCGGAACAGAGTGTTGGTTGGTCCAATTAGACGGCAGCTGAGCTCCTTGTTATCCTGCTGCTGCCAGCTCACTGTTGCCTCCACAACCTCGAGCTCTGATTGAGTCTTGCTGAAGGAGAAGGCCAACTGGACTAACTTGTCAACAAGAATGAGCTCCAGTTTACTCTGCCCGTCCACGGGCGGCTCCTTGCTGAACTTTAGTTTGCTAGGGCTGTCAATGTAGATGTACATTCCGTCCAGTTTTAGCATGCCATTGAAGGAGACGAGCGCCAGTCCGTCGTCCGAGAAGACCAGCTGGCCTTTGGGCGCCAATGTTGTTGCTGGCTGCGGCGGCGCCTGCGTCGTTGGCGGCTCTGGTGTTGGTGGGCTTGGGGTTGTGGGATCTGGATGCTGGTCGCCCTTTGTCCCCGAGCGCAACACGAATACCAGCCCAACCGAGCCAACCAGAAGTGCGGCCAACAGGCCGAGAATTATGCGCTGCCTCCGGTTGTCCAGCATGCGCCATTTGTGCACCAAAACGTCCACTATGGTCATCCTATCCAAGCAAGCCTCCCCCTTTGTGTCGGCCAAATCCTCGCAGAGATCGCTGCTTTCGCCTCGCTCGCCAAACTGCCGTGCTAGATTTCAATATTGACTGCCCAGAATCCGCCTGACCCAAAACACATGGAGTTTTGGCGGCGCTTGCGGCCGTGCGGGACCAAAAAGGCAGCGCAAGCCGAGAGGCATTGAGGGAGTCTCTGCCTATCCAGCCCAATCAGTGATACACTCGAAGATAACAATTCAGGCTTGTTGGCTAGCCCGCAGACTATCTATTTTGGGTGCGATGAAGGCGAGTAATCATCGTTGAGTCGCAAATGGAAGCCGACAGAGAGCAGAGTGGGCTCACTAAGACTGAATGGAGCTCGCTCGCTCGCTCGCTTCCAGGTGGTGGCCAATCTGGGCTGTTCGCGCTGCTAGCGAGCTAATGGCTGAGCTCGAGGGAGGAAGTTGGGCGGAATTAGCTTGTCTATCAGCGTTTGCGGCGGCGGCGGCGACAAATGTTGCCAGAAACTGGCAAAGGGCGAAACCTGTTCGAGGTTTCTCGCAGATTCGTGCGCTCGGCCAGCAGAGGCACCGTCAGATGGCGCGCCCGTCGCCGCGCCGCTCGCAAGCCAAAAATCGGCCAAAGCGGGTAAACAACATCCTCGTTCGAAAGCCAAAATTCTGGCCACACTTTCCTTCCAGGCTAATAAATCAATCATAAGCGAGCGGAATCGCACGGACAGGTGGCCTTGCAGCTCGCTTGCTCAGCCGCAGATCGTTCGCCTGCTCGCTCGCTTGCTCGTGTTTAACGAACCTCGACAGGTTGGAGCTGCGCGAGAGCCGAGCAACTTTGGGGCAGAGCAACCGAGCGAGCCACCACTGGGCCTCCGTTGCGAGCGGCCGGAAATGGAGCTGCAAGTGGCCGTGAGGGGCGATTTGCATACCAATTTGCGGGCCAAACAGGGCGCGCGGGCTGGAATGGAGAGCTCCAGGGGGGAGAGGAAGGGGGCGCCGCCCTTGACATTTGTGACATTTGGCGGCGCTTCAATGGGTGCTCCATGGGTGCCCATTGGCGCTTTAGAGCTGTGGCAGTGGGCGCCTCCGATTTGCTGCACGGTTTGTTGGCCGCGCCGTGCAGCCAGGTGGCCAATCTAGCGGAACTGGCCGCAGGCGAGCCGGCCAGCGGGCGCAAGTTTCGCGGTGGACACTCGAGCTTTGGTGCTCGAAGGAGGCGGTTTGAGTGCGAACGCGAGTTGCGGGGTTCTGGTTCGAGTGCCAAGGGGAGAGCTCGCTAGTTGCGGGTTGCCGAGGAGAGGAGCGGCCAAGGTTGTCTTTGGTTTGCTTGGCGAGTTAGTTAGCCAGTTGTTCAGCCAGCCAGCCAGCTAGACGGCCTGTTTGGTTGCAACAGTGCGAGTTTTGGGCGCAACCAAACAACTTGAGGCTCGAGCGAGTTTGAGGCTGGCGCTTTTGCTGGCGAGATTGGCAGCCTCGGCGGGTTGATTGGGCGCCCAGATAGGAGTGCGTGCGCGCGGGCCGCCGCATCATGGAGCTCTAGCAGGCGGGCCGAGCTAGCTTGCGAGCGGCGCCACTCTGAGCCAGCAAGTGCGAGCGCGCATCCCCCGCGCCAGCAGAGGGAGGCGGCCGCTGCTGCCGGCGCTCGAAGGAAGGAGGAGGAGGAGAGTTTGCCTATCTGGCTTCCATCTTGGCGCCGATTGCTCGACGCAGCCAGCCGCGCCAAAGCGGCAGCCGCCAGCCGCTCAGTGCGGGCCACTTTGAATGTTGACGAGAGGACGAGTTTTGCTTATCTCATTTAGTCAGCTTGCGCGTCGCTAACTGAGAGAAGCTGTTGCTCCTGTGCAGCCAATCTGGCCAGCTTGCGCCAGAGCCCGCCACTTACCTGAGCGCCCGCAAGCCGGCCGGATTGCCCACCTATCAGCCCGCCCGCCCTGCCGGTCGCCAGCTCTCGCTTGCCAGTGGCCAGTTTGGAGCGCGCGAGCGAGCAAGCAAGCGAGTGACAGGAAGAGAGAGAGAGAGGTCATTGGTTTGCGCAAGTAGTGAACCCCAATCAGATGGCTGGATCGGCCGGCAGACTCGAGTGGCCGCAAGATTAGCAGATTGAGCAAGCGAGCGAGCGAGAGACGAAGAGAGAGAGAGAGAGAGAGCGAGAGCGGCCAGGCGAGGAGCCAGTCGGAGCGACAGAATGGCGCACAAGCAGCAACAGCTGATGCTGAGCCAGGACACTGGCCAGCGCGACAAGAGCTTGCCGAAGCAAAGCGACGAAGCAAACAACAATTTGAGGGCCAAGATGACCTTCAATTTGGAGCGCAGTCAGCAGCAGCAGCAGCAGCAGGCGGCGGTGGCGACCGGAACTTGCGGCGAAAACGGGACTCAAACGGAGCCTGCGCAAGCTGCAGAGTCAACATGTCAACATACGGCGCCCGCCGCTGACTCAGCTGCGGCTCACCTGTCCGCAAACGAGAGGCTCTGCGGCCACTCGGATGGGCAGCTGGAGCAGCTGGCCGCACGAGTGGCGGCCGCCGATTGCGCGCCCACTTGCCTCCAAGAGGCCGAGCAGAGCGCAAACACCAACGAGAGCTACGCAAACACAGACTCGCAAGCAGCCAGACTCTTGGCCCCAGAAGAAGCCATTCACAGCCAACAGCTGCAGCAGCAGCAGCAGCAGCAGCAACAACAACAACAACAACAAGCGACCGACGAGCAAGCGAGCGGCCAGGAGGAGAGTGCGGAAAGCGAGCAGGCGAAGTTTGTATTTGGAAGCCGGCGTCTCGAATTTGGGGGCAGCCCCAGCGAGTTGGGCAAGGGGAAGCCTGTTTGCAAGGAGAAGAGACTGAGCTACCTGCAGCGACTTTTGCTCAGAAAGTGGCCCTGTTTGGCAATCTCGATTTGCATCATGAGCTCGCTGCTCTTTGGAATCCTGTTGTCGGCGCTGACCGTGTACCTGATGCACGGGGTGACCGATTGCTCGGTGCTGGCGCTCGCAAGCCAGCGCTTGGCGTCGCTCGACTCGGCTGGCGCGCCGCCCCCGGCCGAGCTGGTGGCGCTCGAGTCTGGCGCCGGCCGGCAGCTGTACTCGGCGAGCGCGGCCGCCGCGGCCGCCGCCGAGCAGCCCGCGCGAACCTCCGACTTCCGGCGCCTCCCGAACTCCCTCTGGCCAATCCACTACGATCTCTTCGTGCAGCCAATCCTCGTTGAGCCCTTCAACTTCACCGGCCAGGTAAGGTTTGCTGGCTCTTGCTCGAGTGGTGGTGCTATCGCGTGAAAACTAATACCCCAAATGACGTTCACTCGCTCTCAGGTTTCAATACGAATCAAGTGCACCGAGGCGACCGACAACATAACACTGCACACGCTCGACTTGGAGCTGGTCGAGAGGACGCTCAGTTTGAAGTTGGCGCCAAGCGGCGCCCAAAACAAAACGACGAACGCGAGCGCGCAGCCGCCCAGGGTCAAGGGGTTGAGCCAGAACAAGCAGCTCCAGTACTCGATAATACACCTGGAGGCCAACCTGGAGCCTGGCCGCGAGTACGTGCTCGCCATTGATTTTAGCGGCTGGCTCAACGACGACCTGGCCGGCTTTTACAAGATTAAATACGAGCGCCAAAACTCAAGCGAAACGACGTAAGTAGAGGCGGCGGCGGCTTTTGTTTATCACTTAAACGCCCTAATCGGATCTTCTTCTCCCGCTTAAACCGGCCCTCGGCTCTCCTCTCGCCGCCAGGTAGCCCAGAGAAGAGAGTCGCTTTGGCTTGGCCACTGCCGCTGTTGGCCAAATATTTGGGCCGAACTTGATTGTCTCGCCTGGAAGCTAATCTGCGAGCTGCCTGCGCTCGCTTTGAATAGGCAAATCAATCAACGATTCATCGCGCTCGCCAGCGCCAAGCCTATCGTTTCCGGCGCCGGCCAGATTAAACCCCAAAGCGGCGGCGGCGGCGGCGGCCTCGCTCTGCAAACAAGCGGGCCGCCGCCAAAGCCAAGTGGGCAGCAGGTGAAAGTGTGCGAGCTACCTGGCCGGCGCTCGACGACAGCGCCGAGAGCCGGCCACTCCAGCGGCGCTCGCTCGCCCGCCCGCCAGCCAGCAAGTCTGGCCGCCTGGCTAGCCGATAATCAATCATTTGGCCAGCCGGTCGCTCGCCGGCGAGGAGGAGTTTAATGAAGAGTAAATCATTGCGCTCTGCTCAACACTAGGAGCCGGCCGGCAAGCTAGCGGCTCGCCGATCGCCGATCGCACACCAACCCGGCCACTTGTTGTTTGATTGCGCTCGTTAATTTGTTAGAAACTTCAGCCAGAATCCCTTAAACGATTCAAGCCTGGTTTGACCCGGCGGCGCCAATACCACTACGAGAGGGGCGGCCAACAGGCTTGCTGGCCGCTCGCTTGGCCGCTCACTCGGTCGGCCGGCCGGCCGGCCAGCAACATTGTTCGCCTCCAGCCAACCGGCCGCCAGCTCGAGAGGCGCGCAACAGCTCCAGGTTGATAATTTATTCTGCCTGGTGTAATAATATTTTATCATTCGCACGCTCGACTAGACAGCGAGCCTCTGGCCGTGCTTTTATGCAAATGGCTCGCTTTGTTTTGTTCTGTTCCGTTCCGATCGGATCCGATCCGTTTTGTCTTAGCCGCCGCCAGGTGTTGTGGCCACTTTCGCGCGCCTTTCGCACAATTCCGCTAACCCAACTACCTCTCCACCTGAATCGCGCCCCACTTCGCGCCCGATTGATCGCTCGCCCCAAGCAGCTGGATTGCGGCCACCCAGTTTCAGGCCACCGACGCGCGTCGAGCTTTTCCGTGTTTCGACGAGCCACGTAAGTCAGCCAACCTCCAGCCCCAAACCAACAGCACCAAGCCTCTTCACAAAACCGCAAAGCTAACCGCCAATCGCAGACTACAAGGCCACCTTCAGCATCCGCATAAAACACTGGAAGAACATGACCGCCCTCTCGAACATGCCCATCATCGAGCGGCAAGAGTGAGTTTGAAAGCAGTAAATTTGGCCACCAAAACAAACCAACTCCACCATCTAACCCGTCGCGCCCGATTGCCGCCCCAATCAGATCGCCAGACTCGCTTTGGGTCACCGATACGTTCGACAAATCGCACCGGATGTCCACCTACCTGGTCGCCTATGCTGTCACTGACTTCGAGTCACGGAGCGAGGGAAACGTAAGTGGCAAAATTGAAACCTCACCCCAAAACTAAGCTGAACCGTCTCACTCTCTCTCAATTTAGCCAACGATTTAAGCCAACGAGCTTGTTGGCGCTCGCTCGAGCTGCGGGCCAATTCGGCTCCAGCTCTCCTCTCCGCTTCGCTTGGAGCCAGCTGACCGGTTGGTTAATGTTGCACACTTGTTGGCTTTGCGAAAGTGGCCCGCTAGCTGCCCCTCCTCGGGCAAAAGGCGCAACGAGCTCGGATGGAATCAGTTACGCCGCTTACCTTTCGTGCGCCGCAAATGCGAGCGCTGTGACTTATCCTTTCGCAGCTCGCAATCATCATTAAGTGCGGTCGGCTTGCGCGCAAATCGTGCGCGTCCCTACGGCTTAATGTTAATCAACTTTACTTTACCTTACTCCACTCCGCCTTGCTTTACTTTGTTCCAGCCGCGAGAGGCGAGCTCGTTTGCGCGCTGCTCTAGGCGCAAAACGCTTGCCCATTAGCATAACAAGAAGCCGCCCATTCTCGCCGCGGCTCCTGCTCGGCCAACTTGGGCCGGCCAACGCTGATTCAGTCGCATCGCATTTGGATTCAAATTTGGATTTGGAAGCTACAAAAGCAAATTCAAAGCCTCCACTCGGGGCGGCCTCCTTCCGGCTGCAAGTTTTCAATTTCGCCTCCGCTCGCCGGACGGAGCCAAAGTTGAGGCGCTTAAGCCTACAACAAGTTGGCCAGGTAAACTTAAACGAACTTGATGATGGAATTGGAATTGATCGGTGCTCAAAGTGAGCGGGTTTGTCTGAGAGTCAAATGCGACTTTGCGAGCGATGAAATGATGAATCGTTGCAGCTTTCCGCCGGACGGCTCGCCGGCTTCAAGAAGCTTCAAAACTCTCGCTTGCTATTAGCGGAAAGTGGATGCAACCGATCATGATTTATTGTGTCGAAAGTTGGAGTTGTTGTACACACACACGCACGCACGCACGCACACACACACACAGTGGCTTACCTGAGCCACTCTCCCAGGTAGGCGTTAGATTGATGATGCGCCGCCGCTTCCGTTGCCCCCGAGACCAAGACTTCGCGTCCACCTGTTGCTGTTGCCGTTGCTGCTGTTGCTATCGCCTATGCCTCTGCCTCTACTGCTGCCCTCGCCGCCAGTCCGCCCACACAAAGCTAGCTAACTCTCCAACTCTCTCCCTCCCTGCGCGCAGATTTCCGTTTGGACGCGGCCGGGATTCGGCCACTCGGCCGAGTACGCGCTCAGGATTGCGGGCAAAATCTTGCGCTACTACGAGGACTTCTTTGGAATCGAGTATCCGCTGCCAAAGATGGACATGATTGCCCTGCCAGACTTCAATGCTGGCGCAATGGAGAACTGGGGCCTCATAACATACAGGGAAACGGCAATGCTTTACGACGAAACAAGCTCCTCGGTGGCAAACAAGCAGCGGGTTGCTGTTGTTGTTGCGCACGAGCTTGCGCACCAATGGTTTGGCAACCTGGTCACTCCAAAATGGTGGGACGACCTCTGGTTGAATGAGGGCTTCGCCTCCTACGTCGAGTACATTGGCGTCGACCATGTTGAGCCCCAATGGCGAATGCTGGATCAGTTTGTAACGGAGGAGGTGCACGATGTGTTCAAGATGGACGCCCTCTCCTCGTCGCACCAAATCTCAATTCCAGTCAACAATCCAGAGGAGATAAGCGGAATTTTTGACCGCATTTCGTACGCAAAGGGCGCCAGCATAATCAGGATGATGAATCATTTCCTAACCGAGCGAGTGTTTCGCATTGGCCTTCAGCGTTACCTACGCGCATTGCGCTATAGTAACGCGGAGCAATCTGATCTTTGGTCGCATCTAACTGAGGCCCAGCGGCTCGTTTTTGGCTCGACCCAATTGGGCGCCAACAAGAGCAAGGAGGCGCAAGAGATCATTGACGTCGAGCGGGTGATGAACTCGTGGACGCTTGAAACTGGCTTCCCGCTAGTGACTCTAACGCGCACCTACAATTCAACCAAATCGGCCATACTCAGCCAATCCAAGTATCAGCCTTACAAGCAAAATGCAAGCAAACCGAATGGAACTGAATCGAACCAAACTGTCGCAACTGGGTCCAAATCGAGCCAGGAACCGAAATGGGAAATTCCAATCAGTTTAACGTGGAAATCTGAACAAAACTGGGACCCAAAGACGCGCCTTTGGATGCATCAGAATGATTCAGATCAAATAACATTGAGCGAATCGATGATTCCAAGCTCTGATTCAGATTGGATGCTCCTGAATGTTAACCAGGTTGGCTACTATCGAGTTAATTATGATTTGCAAAATTGGATTCTATTGATTGAGCAACTAAACAATGATCATAAGCAGATAAGTACAATCAATAGGGCTCAGTTGTTGGACGATTTGTTTGAGTTAGCGCGAAGTTCGTTGATTCATTACAAATACGCGATGGAGGCGACAAAGTATCTTCACGCTGAACGAGATTACCTGCCCTGGGATAGTGTGCTTATTGCCTTCTCCTACATCGACGATATGCTCCAACGAACGCCCTTGTATGGAGATTGGAAGGACTACATTGCGCACGTTATTGAGCCCTATTACAACCGCTACAAGGAACTGGATTGGACAACATCGACGGGCGCCAAAACAAGCGATGGACAAAATAGAACTTCAATGGACTCAAATGATGCCCTCGAGCAGTACAACCAGGTGAACGCCATTGGCTGGGCTTGCCAGGTAAATGAGCACTGTGTTGAGAAGGCAAAGTCAATCTTCTCTAACTGGAGACGGACGGGCAAGAACGAAATAACTCCCGGCTTGAGATACACCATCTATTGTACTGCAATTGAGAATGGCAACAAGGAGGATTGGCAATTCTTGTGGAAGGTTTACGAGAAGGAACAGAACGCTAGTGAGAGGGATCGTATCCTAAGGGCTCTAGGGTGCACGAAAGAAATGTGGATTTTGTCACAATACTTGGAATGGGTCTTTGATAAAACAAAGCCCATCAGGCGACAGGACGGTGCCTACGTGTTTAGAACGATCGCTAAAAACAATCATGGCCGCGATATCGCTTTCAATTTTATGCGCGAAAGGTGGCAGATTATAAAGGAATACTACGGAAAAACTTCATTTACCTTAGGCAATCTTATTAGATCAGCTTCGGCCTCTATGAACACGCAGGTGGAATTGCAGCATCTGGTTAGCTTCTTTGAGGCCAACAAGGGCGACGTTGGAACGGGTAAGAGGTCGTTCATGATTGCGATTGAAGAAGTTGAGAGCAACATTTTGTGGAAGAACCGAAACTATAAGTTACTCGAGGATTGGCTACTCAATTGGCGCACCAAATGAAGGGTTAGCACGGTGATAGGCTCGCAATTGGTGAACTTGAAGGAGAGGGAGTGGCTTGGAAGGTGGTGGTCTACTTGGTCTCAAACCATAAAGAGTCCTCGTCTCCGGCCGAGCTTATGACCCTTGTATCTCAGCGCGATTTAGCACGAACTCACTCACTGCAAGTGTTGCTCAAACAAGTCCATCTTCACGAGTCATTCCAGTGAGATGACATGAACCAAACGAGTGTAGTTTAGTTGGGTCTCACATCGATTAGGTTGGCCATTGTATGGCGAAGCTTCACTCACGGGCTATTGAAAATGTAGCAATAGATAGGTTATAAGCACTAGATCTGATCAGCTTGATGAACAGATGAGTTTGCCTTCGAGCAGTTTGTCATGCGTGAAATGCAACGCAAATTAAGGCAGCGAAATTTATACCCGCGACCAGTATCCGGAGCGATTTGAGTGCCAGACTTGCAGAAAACCTGTGGAAAAACAGTAAGCTTTACACAACTAGCGGGCAAGATTCTCCCAAACTTGGTCTTACCATGGAAATTAAACCACAAATTGTTGCCGCCTGCTTTATATTGGACTGGATTTTCACATGGCACCACCATCCACAAAGGGTAGGAACAGTGGTCTATGACCGCTAGCTGAAAGGATCAGATAGAAGATTTAAAGACTAGTGGGACTTGCCTATGCGACAGCATGATCTATCCTTAGAATTGTTTCACCGAAGCAGAAACGTGGTTAGCATTATTTTAGAAGTCAATTTGAGTTCAAATTACGTATGTGATCTGGCTGACACAACAAAGATCGAATGGGTTCCTGAACTGGCGAATAAAACATAAGAGAGACGCTCGAAAGATGCCCATCCATTATTTGAGTCATTATCAACTAACGAAAGCTTAGAATAGCGCGTTAATGAATATGGCAACGAGCGAGATGTAGAAAATTTGTCAATCTCGCGAGCTCGACTATATCTGCATGGATTTTGCTCAGTTTCGAAATGAATTTTCAGTTCGGGAAGTCCACCTTGAGGTACCTCGTAGCGATCTTGATTTAGTCGTGTTTCTCTCATTGATCTGAGGTGGGCTTGCCTCAGATACGCATCAGATTCAAAATAAAAAGTCCTCCACTTCCGATCACCACGCTCAGGTCTTGTCTTCCTAACATAGCGCTAGGAACTAGTGGAGTTCATCCGGCGCAACATGATAAGGTCTCATCGTCTAGAGGAACGTTTGATTCTTGTAAGACCTAGTTTATAGCTCCAGTTGATCTCCAGAGTCTTTCGCTGATCGTTCGTCCAGAAGAACTTTTCTAAATAATAGTCATACTTGCAAAGACTCACAAACGTCATACAATCCGATTTCCTCAATTGCTGATCCTTCAAGCCCAAACGATGAGCGGACGGATCAAAGAATTGCCTTGTTGTTACCCGAGTTGGCACCAGCCCATAAAATTTGAGGCACTTTTTTCACAGTATTGATCCTGTAGAAAGCCACTAAGTTGAGCAAAGTAAAGCTGACTATCGTCCTGGTCACGTGGTGACACTATGTCCCCTTTCTGGTTGAAGGTTCCTTTGTACTAGATGCAATCACTTGTCACAGTGGTCTTGATAGGCAGTTTTGGCTTAATTTTTATGTGTTCCTTGTTAGATTTGATCAAACCATCGTAGGCCGACTCGTCTCTATCGTATTCCCCCTCCTTGGCTTAATGCCGAACCTTTTCGCAAACTCTCCATCCGCAGCCACATTCGAGAAACTACTCTCGGATGAAATAGACGCTTCATTGTAGTTTGAGCCGGCCTGATCAGGTTGCTTGTCGAGATATTCGTTAACACAACGTTACTCTCTAGCGTGAGGTGCTTGCCTCAAACCGTTATTGTTGAGCGATATAGCGGACACCCTCCTCTCCTCTTCAAACGGCTCTCTAACGACATCTTGGTCACTGTCCATTTTGGCTTGTTTCGAGACTAGTATTTACTCGTTTATCTTAAGCTCTTCGCTGATCTTACGTCGGATGCAATCTTGATACCTTCTGAATAAATCTTCGCATATTGTCGGCAGCGTGGACTCGCCCTTGAGAAATTTTTCACTAAACCATTCATTGAAGCATCTGTCGTAGTCATGTTTAGTGTTGGTGCATTCTGGCGCAATACTATCCATATTTCGAGTTGTGGTCTCATAAAAGAATAGAATTTTTCAGAACTTTGATTGAGTTGTGCAAACAATCCACCGAGATGGCTCCCTTTCGAACCGTGATACTTGCTCTCTGCAAGCCAAGCCCATGCATTAATAATGGAACCAAAACTGAGATCCTGACGAGAATTCTAGAGATGGTTGTGGAGGAGGCAAAGTGTCAGTTATGAATGTGGCATGCGGGAATGGGGTGTATTTTGCATTTCATGTGACTTTGTTCCAGAGATTCGTTCGTCTATTTTGGCGAGCCTTATTTGCGCGCGATTTTTCGCACGTTGTGGCATTTAAACTCACCGGTCGACTACAAGCTATGGGCCATGAGCAGTGGATGATACATGTATAGACAGTCGGCGCAAAGGCCCACACTTTTGCGCGTCAACCAGTACCGTTAATGGAGGAGGGAGGATAGTCATTAGAGTGGAAAGGCGTCCGTCACACTGTCGGTAACAGGTAGGCTTACGCGCAATGGCCAAAGGAAGATGGCATAGGAAAGGATAATGCCGCTTCCGCTTGCTCCTTAACTTATGGAGGGTGAAGTGTATGGGAATAGGAAGAGACAGGAAGGCGATGAGGAGAGTGAGACGTTTAGGAAGATCCAGACCATGACGGCATTCAAGAACAGACGCTCTTGCGATTGTGGGGCTCGAGGAAGAGTACGATGCTTCTTGGTGCAAAGTGCCTCGATGAGAGGCGGTAGTCACTCTTTGTAATCCTGCACCAGGTGAGCGAATGCACTACGCAGGAGTGTCTCATCAGAATTCGCTTCCCGCAAACCAAAAATTGCACCGACAGCTCGCATTCGACAAGCAAGCCGTCCATACCTGTTGATCAGGCAACATGAGCGCCCACTCACTAGCTGGAACTAGGAGGCGCGTTCTTGTTGCGAAGGGACAACGGGAGCAGATCTTCCCGTTGATAGGCGACTCCTGCCTCCGAACAATGGTCGAGCCCGCAATGG
>ENA-UOVY01000285-UOVY01000285.1-plant-metagenome-genome-assembly--contig:-NODE-285-length-30509-cov-619.849675_pt1 | contig 30509 bp, 20 predicted proteins | sample MGYA00249840_ERZ761561 | MGnify/ENA primary metagenome ERZ761561 (study PRJEB28882, sample SAMN05720143) | plant metagenome | isolation source: Guanajuato, Mexico | place: Mexico:Guanajuato, Mexico...
GGCGGCGGCGGCGGCGGCGGCGGAGTGAGCGCAACATCAGTTTCGCGCTCGAGTTTCGCCAACGCCGGGCGCAAATGCGAGCGCCAGACTCGCGGCCACCAGAGCGGGCGAGTCGGCGCTGCTCCAGCGGGAGCCGGTTTGCTCGAAGTTGTCGCGATGCTCCTCCTCGCCGCCGCCGCCGCCGCCGCCGCCGCCACTGCAAGGCCGCTCGGCCGGCCGGCTGGCTGATAAACGATGTTGCGCAACGTGGTTCCACCGGCGCCGGCCGCCGCCGCAGCCGCCGCAACGCCAGAGGAGCGAGAGATGTGCGCGCCTGAAAGAGCCCCGTCACTGGCTTTCGGCTCAGCGAGGAAGCGGAAATAGTGCGCTCGACCTTGACACAATCTGAGCGCTCTGCTATGAGCGCAATTCTCGCGCCAGAATTGGAATTGAAATGGGAATTGAAATCGGAATCGGAATTGCAACTTCAGGAGGCTCAAAAAACTTTTGCTCGCTCTACTCACCTGAAGCGCGAACAAACAAGTCCATTGGAATTAGTCCATTTCCAAACAATAGCTGATTTGTTTCCAAGTCGTAGTAGCGCGATATTCGCAAGCAGCAAAGCTCGAAGCTACCCGCTTTCAGTAAGACTATCTGGTCGTCCTGTTCCATCAGCATAAAACTTGGAACCATCTTTGCAAATTCAATTATCTGTTGAATAATATTTGTAAGCCTATTTGCGCATTCAAGCCAAAGTTCCTCGTAGGTTAGGGAGCTCAAATAATTGAAGCGCTTGTTTTCCCTGCCCGCAGCTCTCTGCCCATCGAGTTCCTCTTGCTGCGACTGACACTGAAACTGGCCAAGCTCGCGCCTCTTCGACATTATTAGCTCCGCGATTCGCTCGCTTGAAACCAAACAGGTTCCAATGTGGGCCTCGGCGAGAGTTAAGGCTAAAATTTCGCACGCATCGCCCCTGTTCAAGCCAAAGCGGGAGCGCTGATCGTCAATGTGATTGATGAATTGGAGCTCGTCGTCGGCCTCGCTCAGCGTCGACTGCTGCTCGTTTTGGCTGGTTATGGTTGTCGTTGTTGTTGGCGCTGCCGTTGGTGTCACCGTTTGGCCTGCAGTGTTGTTTGCCGGCGCCAAGTGGCTGAGGTCGGTGGAGACGAGCGAGTCTGTGTTATGGTTTGCGCCGTTGCTGTTGTTGTTGTCGTCTAGGGCAGCTAGGCTGTGCAGGTGCTGCTGCTGCTGCTCGCTCGTCGCGTTCTGGCCGCCAAGCTGCTGCTGCTGCTGCAACTGGCCGTATTGCTGGCTCTGGTATTGCACTTGCTGCTGCTGCTGCAGCGGGAAGCCGGCGCCCGCAGCCAGGCCGCCCTGGCCGCCGCCGCCGCCGTTGGGCGAGCAGGACGACGAGGAGGCGGGCGTGGTGGTCGTGGTGGGCGTGGGCGTCGGGGTTGAGCTGCCGCCAGTGATGGTGGACATGAGCGAGGAGTTGTTCGTGTCGGGCTGACTGTCCAGACTTGAGCGCTGGTGCAAGAGCTGCTGCTGCTGCTGCTGCTGGAGACCCATGAGCTGCTGCTGCGGCTGCAGCGGGTGCCCGAACTGCATCGGGTGCGCGCCAACGGCCGCCGCCTGCTGCTGCTGCTGCTGCACCATCGCCTCCAGCTTGAGCGCCTGCTGGTTGCCCGGCGAGCAAGTGGAGGAGGCCGCGAGCGTGGTGGTTGTGGGCGTGGGCGTGGAGCTGCTGGCCGAGAGGAGGCAGCTTGTGTCTGGCGCGGACATGCAGCCGATGCCCATGAGCTGCTGGCCGTCGAGCGGCCCGTTGCCCGTGCACAGGTTCATGTGCTGCTGCTGCTGCTGGAGCTGGATTTGCTGTTGGAGTTGCTGCTGCTGCTGCTGTTGTTGTTGCTGCTGCTGGAGCTGGAGGTGCTGGTGCTGCTGTTGTCGCTGTTGGTGCTGGAGGTGGAGTTGTTGGTATTGCTGGGCTTGGATTAGGGTTTGCTGCTGCTGCTGGGCCCCCATGCTCTGGCTGCCGGCGGCGGGCGTCGCGAGCGAGCTCGAGGAGGCAGAGGAGGAGCTGTTGGTGCTGCTGGCAGTGTTGCCGGTTGAGGTTGTGGCCAGGTCGAAGGTTGTCGAGTCGACGGCGAACTCTGTTGGCGAGCCCACCAAGTCAAAAGTGATCGAGGAGGCGCTCGATGCTGGACCGGATCCGTTGGAGTTGGCAGTGGAGGAGACGGAAGTGGCGAAGAGGTTTGCGTTTGTGTGGCCGATGAGCTTTTGTTGTTGTTGTTGCTGCTGCTGCTGCTGCTGCTGCTGCTGCTGCTGCTGCTGGTTCACCACCACCATCAAGTGGCCGTTCTCGAGCATTTGTTGCTGGTGAAGGTGCGACTGTTGCTGCTGGAGGTGGTGCTGGTGTTGGAGGTGAGGGTTGTTCAGTTGGCTATTGCTGGTGGTTGTTATTGTGGGCGATGTTTGCTGCTGCTGTTGGTGCTGGAGTCTATGATGCTGGAGTTGGTGCTGCTGCTGGTTGAGAGCTGGCATATGCTGCTGCTGCTGCTGCTGCTGCTGTAGGTGATGCTGCTGGTGGTGCTGCTGGTGGAGGTTTGTTGGCGTTGTTATCATTGCTTGATGCTGCTGTTCGAGGTTCCCGTTCGGGGCGCCGTTCTGCTGCTGCTGCTGCTGAACTTGGCGCTGGCTTATCGCTTGCGCTTGGCCATTGCTGTTCATCATGGCGACAGTTTGCTGGAGTTGCTGCTGCTGCTGCTGCTGCTGCGGCTGATGGTTCAGGTTGTTGCCTGTGGGCGACTTGTTCGCAATATTGTTATGCATCCGATGGAACCTAACCTCATCCTCAACCTTCTCGCGCTGCTTCTTCGACATCCTGCCAAACTTAACCGCATCCCTCGACATTCCGAGGGCCATGCACTTTTGTAACCTACAATACTGACACCTATTCCTGTTAACACGATCAACAATGCAATTCTTCTGCCTGGCACATTGGTAATTCACAATAGCTGATTGGCTGCGCCGGAAAAAACCCTTGCAACCCTCGCAGGTGATCACTCCATAGTGGACGCCCGAGGATTTGTCGCCGCAAACCTTGCAGGGTATGATTTCGATTTGAGCTGAGACCATTTGAGGTTCGTGTTTGTTTGCGGGGTCGATTGGTCAAAGGGTTTTGTTGTTAGGATGGAGAAGAGCGATAGGGAGAGTTGATAAACAATGGCATCTGACTGGCGCAAGTAAGCGGCCGTACAACTTTTGGCTCCGGCGCCAAAGCTGGGCCTTTGGGCCGCTCGCGCAGACAGTGGCTTGCTCTGGAGGCTGGCAAGCTAGTTGGGCAACATTGTACACAGTGGGCGCCCGCAGAGGTGGCGCCCACTGAGAGAGCGCGCCGGAGGGGCCAGCCAGGGCGAAGCCTCAGAGCGCTGGAGGGGCCCGCTGGCCGCACGAGCGGGCGGGCGCTCGTTCACTCACTTCCAAAGCCGCACACCCAGAGCTCCATCCGCTTAGATCGCGTGCCTCCAGGAAGCGGCTTGATACAAAGGCGAGCGCCTAGCAACAGCGCCGGGCTGGGCGCGATTGTCATGGCCGGCAAGCCGTTGGCTACAGGGCCAGTGCGGCGGCGGCGGCGGCTGCGATTGCGCGCGCCCCAGCCCCATATGGCGGCCGGACAGCGAGGCCGCTGCTCCGTGCGAGTGCGCTGGCGCCGATCTAACTGGATTCTCGCTGGCGCACAGAGCCCTGCGCTGCCGCCGCCGCCGCCGCCGCCGCCGCTGCCTCAGTGCACACAAACTCTGGCAAGCTACTCTGCGGGAGAAGAGCCAGCCTGTGTGTGCGCCCGTCTGTCTGGAAGCGGCTGCAGCCAGCTCCGTGCGCCCGCCTGCCCGGCCGGCAGGCGCAGTCGCTCCTTGCAGAGCAGCGCGCAGCTTGCCAGATGCGGCCGGCTTGCAGCCCTAACAATTCAGTACTCTCTTCCGGGTTTAGGGCGCCACCAGCGAGCAACGGAGGTGGCGCGTCAAAGGGCGGCGGGCGCACAGTTTTGCTCGCTGTGCAAATGCCGACTGCAAACAAACAAAGTGTCTGCCATTCGACCGCTAGGCTAGCCCGTCCATCCCTCCGCCCGCCAGCCTGCAACTCTGCCTGCTCGCTCGCTCGCTCTTAGCTCTGCTCGAAAACTAAAACCAAAGCTAAAACCAAGATCAAAACACAAACTGCTTACCCTTGATTGAGCCGGTTGAAACCTCGATCTTGGTGTACTGCATTTCGGCCCAAGATGACATCTTGCCGGCCGGACGGTTTGCTCACTGTGTGTGCTTGAGATTTGGAGATGCAACTGAAGGCCTGTTTTCCCCAAATTCTGCTTGATCTTCAAGTTTGACTTTGTTCCTAGCTGCCTCTTCAGGCTAAAGTCGAGCCTCGGACAGCTCGCCACCACTCGCGCTGGGCTGCTGTCTCTATCTCTCTCGCAAAAACAACATCCACTTGCTAGCTGCTGGCCCCACTTGCAAACACAACATGCATCTAGTGGCCCCACTCGATCTACTGCTCGCTCAAAGCTCGTCCCTTCCGAGCACCAAACTCGGCGGCCTCTCTCGTGTCACCTGAAATGGACAAGCCTCCACTGAGCTCTCTATCTGACCACTCGGCTTCCTTCCTTTGCTCACCGTTGCCAGTTGTCGTCGATGTCGGCGTCTTCTTCTTCTTCGTTGTTGTTGTTGTTTGTTGCGTGAAGCCAGTTTGCCGAGTGAGAGATTCGGCCGGAGCAACGGGGCGAACGGCCGAGAGTACAGTTAGGCGTCGGGCTTTCGGCCTTTGCGCAGCCTCGGCGCGCAAGCTCGACCGGTCGCCGCGGTAATTCGGGATTCTGGCGCAAGCCGCGGGCTGGCCGCCGGGTGGGCGCGCGGGCGGGCGCGCGGCCCGCAGGCTCGGTGATGCCGCGGCCGGAGCGCGCCCGCAGCACGCCCACTCAGAGCAGCACTGTTGCATACAACCGCGACACCTTCTTGCTCGCGAGCCCGAGCTGTGGCACGCAGGCAGCCGCCAATGCATCAGCAGCGTGCGCAAAACTGACGCCCGCTAGCAGTGCCACCTCTCTTGCAGCACCCAAAATCCATTCCGTCCCAGAGCACCTGGAGCAAAAAGCTCGCCCGACCGAACAGCACAATCCAACAGAAGGGGCACCCCTCTTGCATCAACATGGCGGCCAACCAACCACCTACCGCGTCCGCCAAACCTAGCCCATTAACCGAAGATTTGTTAGCCATCTATAAAATTTTGAACAACAACTTGGAGGCTGATGGAGCCTCCATGTCCAATATTGAACTCCTTCGAACAATTCTACAGAGGCTGGATATTCTACAGAGACCCAAGCAGGAGTCTGGAGATGAGAGGCCGCACGATAGTTCAAGCTCTTCAACCCTCTCGCCACTAATCTCCCTCCCAGATTCCCTTGCCTTCCCAAAGAATGCTAGAGTTTGGAATAAATTGGCCAATTCGTCAGAGTTCTGGGCACAATTGGAAAAAGTTAAATGCTATCTAGAGGAGGATTACGCGTGCAGAAAACAGCTCCTAGTTCATCGGCTCGATTGTACTATTGAGTCTTTCAAATGGAAATCTTCAAAGCAGGTCGATGGAACAAATACGAACCCAAAAAAACACGCTCACCAACGAGGAACGATAAACGACCAAATAGATGAAAGGTATCGCGAAATGGGTAGCCCAAGTACGAATCCAAAAATCTCAATGATAGATCTACTTGCCATAAGAGAAACTGATTGTGATAAATTGTTAAATTGTATCGTTAGCTCGAGAAATGTCGATTGCAAGGTGGCTTACAAGCGGAACAAGCAGCAGGGTGAATCGGAACTTGTCAATCTCAAGCAGATCATAATAGGCGATGTGCCGGACAGAGGCGGAAGAACCGACGAGGCAAGGCCACCAACGAGGGAGAGCTTCTCTCAGCAGCGTCGGTTTAGAGGGAGGCGTTAGTAATAAAAATAGGATCACTTGTGAAACAATCTTAAGACTCTAGTGGTCTCTGTAAAACCCATGAGGTCATTAACATGAATCCTGATTAACATGAACGCTGGGCTTGTGATCAAAATTTTCCTTATTTATTTTAGTCGTTTTGGTACATCCTATTCTTGAAAAGCATGGAATGTAGACAACAATCGGCTCTAACGCAGTTACCCTACCTCAATTCATTTGAATGTTTTACGTGAGAGGCCATAATTATGCCGGTATGTTGTTTGTTGTGGTCGCGTAGAACCGTCTAGTCAAGAGTTACATATTTGTGCGCATGAGAACTCGCGAAAACTCCTGCTTGTGAAATCAACAAGTGCTAAGAATGCTCTCCTCCATAGGCTATGGTAGAAAACGAGAACAAATACGACTGCAAAATTGATACTTGATTATCTGATTGATTGAGAGCGACAAATTTTCATTCAGATCATGCATAAGATCGTATGAGCTTGACAGCCGCTAACATGGACTTCACGATCTCATGATACAAGACTTGTCAATTATCGTGGCTTATCACTTGTGATCTCAGACTTTTTATTCATTCGAACCACTCCCCTCTCGACCAGCCAAATGCTCAGAAGTCAACAATGGATGGTCATGGAGTATCTGAGGACGGAAATTACGATGTCGAAGCCAGATTTCAGAAGGACAAAGTTACCGATTTAAACATGTCGAACAATGAAGAGAGGAGGCAGAAAATTGTGTTAGTCTTGGTGAATCCGTGTAGTGGAAGAGGAAAATCTGTTGCAGTTTTCAAGAAGAAGCTCATGCCAGTTTTAGAATCATTAAACATTGACCACCATGTATTCACAACCGACTCGGACTCGCGAGTCCACGACTACCTTTGTAAGAAGAGTTTAACCGAAATTACCAAACTAAATTCTATTATCGTCGTCTCAGGCGATGGCCTCCTTCACGAGACGATCAACGCGCTTCTATCAAGAGCAGACTGGGAGCAGGCAATCAGCGTACCTATCGCTATAATTCCCACGGGTTCAGGAAACGGACTCGCGTACTCCTTAGTCAGACAAACTCATCCAAACATATTCGACAAAAATGAAGTCATTGATATATGCTGCAAACAAGCCATCCAGGATCAAGTCACCATGACAGATTTAGTCAAAATAACTTACGGAGAAGGGAAAGTAGTCTGGTCTTTCTTGTCTTTCGGTTGGGGCCTCTTGGCAGACATCGATATAGACTCGGAGTGGCTCCGTCTTGTAGGCGAGTTCCGGTTCACCATCTATGGTCTGCTAAGGTCTATAACTGCCGTCTCATACCGAGGTCGACTCTCCTACAAGAACATGGCTAATGAAACCGATTCTATTGGGAGCGAAATCCAATCTCAACATACAAACGAAACGCTAACGAATTGTGACCAGCTCCCTGAGATAGGTAACGGCGTCCTATCTAAGGGGCTGAAAAATTGCGATAACAATGATGATTGGATACATATCGAAGACAAATTCTCTTGTTTATATGCTGTCTACCAATCTCATGTATCGAGCGTGACCAAGTTCTCGCCAAAATCAACCCCCGCAGATCAACTGATCTATCTGACTTATATTAGAGGCAATATGAGCCCTCGCAAAGTAATCGAATTTTTATTGGCAACTCAGGATGGCTCTCATGGGAGGCTACCGTACGTTACTGTAGTTCCTGTTCAAACTTTCGTCTTCGAGCCCCTCGAGCCTAGTAAAGTTGTGGTCGATGGGGAGGTCATACCATGGAGCATATCAGACGGACCAATGACGGCGAAGGTCGTACACAATGTTGTAAAAATTTTATGGAAATCTTAGACGAAACAATTGATGTCGATCAAAATTCTGATATAAGTATTAAACATCATCAACACGATTCCCTTGCATCTCGAAAGGATTGCACAGCCCAGAATAGCGCTATTTAGGTAGTTTAGACCGTTCTTCTCACCTCGAAGAAGCGTTTGACATAATAGGTTTGGCCGATCGCTACAATTAATGTCAAGAGCAATTCGAAAAAACTCCACATAGTGACGCGGGAGTTGATCGATTCGCTGATTCGCCGATGAAGTCTATCCCTAGCAGCTAGAAAGTCCATCTCGTGTTTTACACCCGTCACTAAGCCACTTAACTCGATAACCATATCGTTTAGCTTATCTTGCTCCTGATTGGGGTCCCTCTTGGCATCGGTAAATTCAACATTGAACATGATGATCTTCATTGCGATTGTCGACATTTTGTTCGCGAAACAGTAAGTGTGCGGGCCGTCTTGATTGGCCTCAATTGTGTATCGGCCGGAGGACTGTCTCTGCTCAGAGTGGATAACGTAGTTGTTGGGGTCTTTAATGGTGAGATCGATATCAAGGGAGCCTCCGTCTAGAACTTCGAACGTGAATTTTATCTTGGTACCCTTTTGCAAACGTTCGTGGAAGCACTCTTCTTGACCGGGTTCAATAGTTAGAAGATGAGAGTGGCACGATAAAATGAGATTCAATATAATGTAGAAGATCCATGTTAAGGCAAAGGACAGCTTGAACCTCAACATCATAGCACCAATACCTGGTAATTATCTAGCGCCTATATCGAGAATGCAGGTTTAATTAACCCGACTGATGTAGCAAAGCGGTGGTTCATGCCAGGAAGTTGAGGAGAGTGCCTCAAGACAGAATCGAATAGAACTTTTTTTGCATCGACAAAAAACTCTAATAGGAAATTTGGTTCAATCCACACCTTACCTAATAACTGGACGGGGAATTCTTGGACTTGACGGCTGCGAGTCATTTTCAGGGGTGAATTGGACAACTCGAGTGTTTACTGTGAGTGCATTCGGGGAAACTGTAGATTTCGGCCGAGAATGCGGATGCGTGCGAAAAATACACGAGTATGTACCAAAACGACTAAAATAAATATAGAGGATAATCTCAGCAAGGCAATTCAAATTTAGATTTATCTATCCGCGTTCGGAGCAAATGTCACAGGCACCGTTTAAGACAATCTAGAAAGTTTACAGAAGTAGGGCAATCAAACTGTACCACGTTAAAATTGGCAATCGCAAACTGAATCGCCATGATAATTCCAATAAGATGTTTTACTTGCGGGAAAGTGATCGGCAACAAATGGGATCCCTATCTCGGTTTATTACAAGCCGAGTATACTGAAGGAGACGCTCTAGACGCGTTGGGTCTGAAAAGGTATTGCTGCCGAAGAATGCTCTTGGGACACGTGGATTTAATCGAGAAGCTCCTCAACTACCCATCTCTGGAGGGATGATTCAATTTGTAAGTGAAACGTCAACACCAGCCGCTGGGAGATCGTGAACAAAAGTTATGCACTTATACTAAACCGATGAAAAAACAAACGTCTTTATTGCTTGTCTTCGTCGCTACCCTCAGTGATGTAACTAAGCACAATAGCTTTGCAAATTTGATGGATCTCCTCACAACCGCTGACAGCGCTATCGATTATTTTCTCGATCAAGTCTAGGGGAACTCGACCCGTGGATTCCATGGAGACAATCTGTCTAGATTTAGGCAGCATTGATAGTGTCAGAACGGGTAGGTTGGATGCGGACTCTTCGAAATGGCTCACATCGACGAGGGTTTTATCATCAATTAAAGTTGCCGAACAAGAGACTACGAAATCCTTGATCGGTATGCCGGCGTGAATCAGTGCCAGGGTTGCCGCGTTGATACAGGCACTCATATTGCTACCATCTGATTGTAATACTTCCAAAAATATATCGATCTGGGAGTTTGGGAACAAATTAGTTAGGATAACATTGTCAAAGATCTCTCGCATGTTATTTGTCAGTTCTAAGCTTCTAATATCTGCTCTAGGTTTCCTCTTCCTCTCAATTGTGCTGAACGTTGCTTGACTATATTGGCAGTTGACATAGGCCCTATCGTGGAGCGAGGCCCCTCTCATCTTTCCTCCATGCTTCGAAATCTCATGGGGTCCAAATACGGCTGCGAGAACGTTTGTATGTCCCATCTCGAGGTAAGCTGAGCCATCGGCTTGCTCGAAGACGCCAAGTTTGCAGTTGATGTTTCTTAGTTCTCTCGCCTCTCGTCCATCGACACGCCGTCCACTTTCAGATAGAAGATCAGTATGGGCCATGATTCACTAGGATGCAGCGTGACGGTGTAATTAACGCTTGAAAGACAGCACCATTCTAGGTTTGATTTTGTCTCCACTAGTCCTGATGGCGCCCATTGATCTGGATAAACAAGTTCCACGCCAGTGAGGGTTTTTTGGCGCGGATTGAGCATGCTTGTGGGTGTGTACAGAATCGTCGAGAGGTGTGACAGCGGTGGGCTCGGAATTGTTCGATGCGAGTCCAGAAAAAGCTCGCAACCAGAACTGCAGCTTTGACACACCTACCCTACACTCCCGATGAGATTGCAACTTTGAATACGCTGGTTCGGGCAGGGATGGGCTGCCGATTGGCGCACTATTTGGAGCTCAAGAGCATGGAGCGGGAGCTGCGCTATGAAATCCGAAGTTAGCTTAGTTATTGGGCTGCCATGCATTATCCCGATGGCTGCGGACATCTACACCGCGGCAGCGAGCGGACTTGCAGAGGCAGTTCGGCGATTCCAAGCAGCGACAGTGTACACAGTGGGAGAGAATATGCGCTGTGGTGTTGGACGGCAGACAGAGAGAAGAGAGGTGAAAAAAATTAAATATTGTTATTTCTACCTCAAATCGAGGTCCTCAATCGTCAAGATAGAGCCGAAGCTGAATTTACACGCCCAACTCTTTGATTAATAAGAATTTAGAAGCTACCGGTTAAAACATAAAACGCTCGAAACCTTGAGAAGGGAAGATCGCTTGCGATTATTTTAAATGCAATTCGAAATAGTGGCCCCTAAAACTTTAAAACTTGAGTTCACTATATGCCCGTAGAGTTGTGGTCAGAGAAGGAACCCAAAGTTTATAAACAAGACACATTTAAAACATGGAAGACAGAATCTGTTGTATAGTTATATATTATCTTATCACCTTTGTTGAGCTTAGTTATAAACGTTATTCTTTTATCAACAACTAGTGCGCGAAGACGGGCAAATTAAGATATCGTAGGAGAAGAGAATCAAGGCAAGAACAAGCCAGCTTGGCTCTAACACTGGAGTCACTCCTGCATAACAAACAAATTTTATCACCTGGGGCAGTCAGTGAGATAATTCACGATATTTGCCGATCATTTCGTATATGTCGTATATGTCTACATATGGTGTCTGATATACGCGATTTTTATCGATCAAACAATGACCACAACAACACAACGATTGAAACCGACTCAATCGTCGTCAGTTTTAAGCTCTTCAGATCACAGGCCAACAGTTGTTTTGTGCTCAAGCAGAGATGATCATTTGTTATCGCAAGATATTTGCACCTTATGCGGAAGCCTAGGTAAGGCCGATGAGGGCAACCTAATTGCGTGCTCGCAATGTGGTCAATGTTACCACCCTTTCTGTGTCAACATCAAGGGTCTCAAAGTTGTTATTTCGAAGGGTTGGCGATGTCTTGAGTGCACGGTCTGTGAGACTTGTGGACAACCTGGTGATGAAGCCAAGTTATTGCTTTGTGATGAGTGCGAACTCAGCTGTCACACATATTGCCTCGACCCGCCATTAGAAGATGTGCCACAAGGTGCGTGGAAGTGTCATTGGTGTGTAGTCTGTCAACGTTGTGGCTCACACTCTCCCGGTGTGAAGTCTGATTGGCAAAAGAATTATACCGAATGCGGGCCTTGCTCTAGTCTCAGCACCTGTCCAAAATGCAAAACAGACTATACTGAAAATGATCTTATTATACGGTGTATACACTGTTCACGTTGGCTACATGCTTGTTGCGACTCCATCAGAGACGAGGAAGAATGTGAACTGGCGAGCGAAATTGGTTATACCTGCCTTCTATGCCGTCCAAATGATGAAATACCCTTATATATAGTCCATAGAAAATCGATTGATTCAACTAGCCAAATAGATAATACGCATTCATCGTCCTCTAGCACAATCAATCATCACTCCGAAGTGAGAGAAGACCCCGAGATCAACTTAAATCACCATGACCATTCTGGGCACAAGAATCCACTTACGGTTGCCACAGCATGCAATACGGAAACTACTGATACGAAATTCACGCCTAAGATCACAACCTTGCACTCTCACTCTACAGTTCAACTGCAATCTGATTTTCCTCGCCCCCAATCCGCGCCATTAGCTTCATCGAGTGAGCTCGTTCACCAAGAATCTATAAAAAGGCCTGCTTCATCTCTACATTTTAATTCAGATGATGCTAGACTAGATACCATTTACGGCAATGTTGAGAATGATGTAGCAACCAATAATGAGACCAACGGTCCCAGTGCGGATGAAACTGCCGCGACAAAGACAATCTTCAAATCCAACGATGACTTATATCAAGGCTTACATTTGGTAGATGGAGTATACTTATCAGAAACTGGTTTTCATTTCGTCAAATCTCAAAAACTAGAACCTGCCAAGAGGCAGCGAGCCAAAAGAGGAACAAAAGTTCAAAAACTAGATGAATGCAATTTAGATGACACTAACAGAGACGATGACGAAGAAAACAAAATGATAAGCGAGGATAAAATAGACGAGGATGTAAGGAAGAAGAGAGTTCGGAAGCTTAGCAAGGTGGGAATAGGAGGTTTCACAGTAAGACAAAGAGGAGTGAGGATCAATAAGGACGACGACTTCAATTACAGTTTGAACAATGATCCAAATGAAGTCACCACACCACCTCCTATTCAAACACCAGCCGCTCAACCTATCTCCAACGATAGAACCATCGAAACACCCATCGGGACGAACACTAATATAAAGCCTAAACGAATTCGCAAGAAGCCTAAGAAGAAAACTAATTTGATTGATCAATATCCCTCCTACCTGCAAGAGGCGTTCTTCGGGAAGGATCTCCTTGCCAATAACGAATCACCTGATGACAAATATTCCGAAACTCTTAATGATTGCTCTATCATAGATCTCCAAAATGAGGATAATGACCACACCAAGTCAACGAAAGACAGTGACAGTATTTGTATATCACAAAGTGTAGCTGGTAAGCCGAAATTTGCGGCAAATCCAAGTGATGCTATCAACGATTCTTACCAGGATTCGGTGGAAAGCACGAAGGTCGACGATGTTAGACATATGACGAAAGAGAGTGACTTGATTGATGCATTCGTCGGTGATATACCACCAACAGATGACCCATTCGAACCTAAGAAGGATGCTTTCGACCCAGACCTCTTGAGTACGGATTTCAACCTTGATATGGTGGCCCAGATCGACAGTAAAGTAGTTGAGGATCTCCTAAATGGGCTCGGTACGCAACCTGGCACTCAAAAGATCAATCAGTTGCCTCAGACACCTGATTCATACGATCAAACTGCGGCACCTCAGAATAGTTTAGCTAACTCCATCACTTGTAACGATGCGAACAACCAGCATCTTAATCTTAATCAGCAAACTCATCCTCATGTTCAACTACCTAGCTCCAACGTGCCCTCACAGAGCATCATCCACCACCACGTCCAGCCCCAACCCCAAAATCAAATGATCTCTACTACAATAAGCTCCCACCAGGTTATATCCACCCACTCGCAGCACCAAATGAGCCCGAGCCCCCTACAGCACTCACATAACCAGGTCGCTCCAAATCATTTGAATTATGATGTAAGCGGGGTACCAATTCACCCAGTTAGCGTAAATCCGGCGAGCCAACTCAACCCGTGCAATCCAGAACAGAGTAATCAGTTAGTTGTGAATGCTCCTGGGCCTGTACTCTCACCCTCTGTAACTCTTTCACCGCGAACGAAGATATCATCACCCTGCATACCGGGAACTCATCGTCCTCCATCTACTGCAAGTTCTTTGGGTCCCATGCCGTCTCCAGCACAGCAACCAATCCACCACACAATACCTACTCCTACTCAATCTGAGATACCTGTTATGTCACCTATGACTGAGCAAGAGGCTAGCAATTCGCAATATCAGATGCCACCTTCACCTTGGACCGGATCTCAGCCTGATGTGACTCGTCAATACAGCAGCCCTCATGTGCACTCGGATGCTAGTTGGCAAGTTCAGACTCCAGGTCAAGAGATCGACACCATAAGCCAAAGCAAAAAGAATACCCAGAATTGGGAATCGGAGGAGGCACTAGGCGGGAAGGCTACGAAGTCCGCAGTCCTATACGCAAATATTGAGCATCCAAATCTTAAGCAGGAATATAGAACACCTGACGAGAGGTACAAACAAATACAGAAACTCTGGCGCCAGCTTCCGGCTGAAAAACGAAAACCATACGTTGAACGAGCTCGTGAGAACCGATCAGCATCAAAGGTCTCTAGCAAGCCAGCCACCGATATAGTGAATGCCTCAAAGAAAACCGGCAATCAGTTGCGACCCCAGCTGCCTCAAGAAACTATGCACATGCATCAGCTGCCTCACCAGCAGCAACAAGTGCATATCAACCAGCCTCACATTCCACATCAAAACCAAGAAACAAGGTGGAGGCAGCCCATGCCAATCGAAGGCCAATCCAACAGATTCTTGCCTTCTCCACAAACTCACCGGCCCTCGCATCACATGACACCAGACTGTGCTATTGCGCGGCATCCTCCTGAAGTTATGAGCCCCTCATTGAGACCCATGGATTCTGGGCCTCACTACGAACAATCGCCTCAACCCATGGTGTCGCCACAAGCATCTAGTCCACATATGCATTTCAACAGACCATCACCGCAGCAACATTCCATGATACAGGTGTCCAGAGTGCGGCCGCCATCAATTGATCCAACTCGGATGCAGAGTGCTGACCCTTACTCTATGCCTCCAAGCACGCCCAGACCGCTACCTATGCAGCAGAGATCACCATTCTCTCCACAGTCACCCTTCCCATCACACCCTGGAAATCCGGCATCTTCCACACCCCCGATCACTCCGAGAACTCCGAACGAGCATCAGGTTATATACCCACCCAATCAACATATTTCTATGCAGCAGAATCAGCAACAACCAAGCTTTGTAGAGCCTCAACAATCACATATACAGACTAATCAATATCCGCAAATACGTCAATCTCATTATACAGGGCGCCTCACAAGTCCAATGCACCAGCCTCCATATGCTAATCATTCGCCAGGGCAAGGTAATGTTGTTCGTGGTCCAATGAATCCTCAGATGCGAGCGCAAATGCATGCCCAGCAAGCTCCTTATCAGCAGCAGCAGCAGTACCGCCAGGGTCAAACTCCTCAGAGGTACCAACAGCAAGAATTACATCCTTCGTCAGGTTCACCCCAACAACTACATCAGCAAAGAATCCAAAGTCCAGTTTTGAGCCGTCCTATGTCTCAGACTACCAATCCTCATCAGCCACTGAGAATCATGGGCCAGCCCCGGATGCAACAGATGACGATGCAAGGACAGCAAATTGTTCATCAAGTACCGCAGCAGCATCAAATCTCCCCATCTCCTATGCAGCAGCAACAGGCGCAATCACACCAATCTTCGGTGCCTAACTCTCTGCATCAACAAATGGCTCCACCACAACACAATCACACCCAGATACACTATAATCCGATCCAATCCAATCGTCTCGAGCCAGATGATCCCACCCAGCTCCTCGAGGATGAAGACGACTTGAAAGATCTTGGAGCTGATTTCAACATCCTAGAGTACGCCGACCCAGAGCCAGACAAGAGTGTGTCTACTAGTGCTGGAAAAAACAATATTGAACTAGACGCCGAGCTCGAAGATTATTTCGGTGAGCGAGAGACATTGGATGAGAAAAGGTCTACCGAACAAATGTTGGGCATGAATTCTCAACACCAGCCTCAGCAACAGATTCTGTATACACCGAATCACCAACAATCTCAGCAAGGTCCTCAAAACCAAAATTTCGCCGAAACTCAGCATCATCTTGGATTACAGCAGCAACAGCAACAACAATCAAACATTGTTCAACAAAATCAATACTCTCCCCAAAGGCCCCAATACATCAATCAGCAAAGAATCGCTCAACCTAGCAATCAACAATATGCACCAGGTCAGCAGCAGTTGAACCGACCCCAGGTCCAAGGGCCCCAGGTCCGGATGCAGCAACAACAATCACAACAGCAAATTAGCTACCAACATCATCGCCCACAAAATCCCCGTCAACATAATCATATGTCACACGAAATCCATCAACAGCATCCCAATCAACAAATGCAAACACAACAGCAGCCAATGATGAACCAACCCCAGGTTAATCCGCTGCAACATCAGCGCGGACCTCACGCTCAAGGCACACAGCAATACCACATGCAGTCAAATTTCATCGATGATCTCCACCCCCAGCAGCAGCATCAGCAAATGCATGTGCAGCAGCAGCAACAACAACAACAACAACAACAACAGTACTCTCAACAACAGCAACAACATGTGATGTATGGTGGTCATCAGCATCAACATGGTCAGCAGATGAACATCCGGCGTCAATTCCAACCGCAGCCACAGAACCAGCAGCAGCAACACTATACCTACCAACACCAACAACAACAACATCAGCACCAGCATCAAATGAGTTATCAACAGGTTGTTGGAAATCCTCAGCAGCAGATTGTCAAGTCGAACAACGAGATGATGATGCAAGACAAGAGCAACATAATTGGTGAGGCAATTACTTCAATGGAGTTTACCATGTATGAACATGGCAGTGGCGCAAACAATGAAGCTGTCAATCTTCCGATTCCTACTAGCGAGCCATCAAGCGCGCAGAACGCAGCTCATGCCATACATACCGAACCTGATACCCCCGACTTGATACATAATCAAGCAATAACATCGTACAATCAGACTCCCATGCGTCCTGATTATGTACCAGTGACCATCCCGGATGCAACCCAAGTACCAACACCAGATCAGACATCGAACGCATCAAGCATCAAACAAAGTGAAGATTTTAGGCAAACTTTGAACAACAAGCCGGAGGCAAACTTTAAATTTACGCCATCGCCCTCTGTGAACCAATCTGGTCGCATCTCGTCCTGCTCTAACAGTCAAGATCTTGAAAATGTGGCCCAAAGTGCCAACTCAAATCGAGCATTAAGTGCCGAACGAGCCGTGGGTGGTGGTCAACCACAGAATCAGCTTCTCAAGCAACTTCTTGGTAATTGTTCCTCAGCTGACAATCCTCCAGATGGCAGCCCTACCTTGCTTGAATCAAGCAGCAAAGTCTCTATTCCGGTAGTTGGGCATAACATTTTACCTAAGCAGGTTGGTACCGGCATACCAACTATATCATTCCAGCTCGACCCCAGCAATAAGAACAATGGATCAGTTGGAGGTTCGCTGATCGCGTGTCCTCAATCTAATGCCGGGCCAAACTTGATCTCCTCCTCTTTGCAACCTCAGCAACGAGCACCAAGCTCGACTAACACGACGTTGAGCAACACCACAAATTATGAGCTGAAGACTTATAACGTTGCATCGCAAGTTCAATCAACAATTAATTTGAACATAGCACCCGTTACCGTAAGAGTGCAACAAGTCCCTACTCAGGTTAACACGGGTACAATGATCCAGAAGCGTCCTGATGCACAGATAATCACGAGAGTCGAACCGCCACAGCATATAGATCAGGCACGGCCAACCGTTGTCACAACCAAGCAACCTCTGTCCACAAGCATACCAGCAATAAAAAAAATTAAGACACTCAACGACGACGAAATCCCAGCTCAACCAATTGTCCGCCCCAGATCGAGCTCAAGCACTCCGATCTCTTCAGGTCCTATTTCTCAGTCACCAATTCGGCCTGCCAAGACTCCTTCGGCAAAACGAAAGAACGATTACATTGCTGAACGACGTGCTGCCTTAGAAAAACAGCCAACTCCACCTCCAAGGGAGATCAAACCCAAGAAGAGAGTTCGTGGTCCAAATAAACGACCGCGGGGCCTTTGCGACGGTAATGAGGATGTGAAACCAATAGATAGTAACTCAAATACCTCAGAAACGAGTCAGCAACTCGATAACTCTCAAGGTCCACCTCAGAAAAAGAGAATTCGTAAATCTCAGAGCAAGACTACCAAACTTGATCTAGAAAACAGTGAATCACTTTTCACTTCTCTTGCAATCAAAATACACAACGAGTTACCGCCGATATCGATACGGGAGCCGGATTTGCAGATCAACAACAATGTCGGATCGATGTTCGCATGCGGAGATCTCAACTTAAAGTCCTCGAGATTGAGAGGCCCATTCGGAAGGGCTACACCAATCCCCGGACTTCTTAGTAGGGTAGCTAAAAAGGGAAGACGTAAAAAGGTTGGCTTCTACCACGAGGAATTTCCCTCGAACCTTGAAGATCTTTCTGTCGAAGCTTATAACAAAAGATTCATTCCTAGTAGTGTGGAACGTAATACCGACAGCCCCTGCTCTATTGTATCCGGCTCTTCATCTGAATTTGAGGACTCGACTAACGAAAGCGGCCAAGAGGCGGATTCCGTCGCTAAATACGGAGACGACAGAGCGACCTTCGAGAAGCCATTTACTCCTGATCTAGATAACTATATAAAAAGTGGAAGTTCTGAGAAAATTCACCCAGTTAATCAGAAAATAGAGAATGCAATGGACGTCAACAACAACACCAGACCAATTTCACCCTCGATTCCAATCCATATTAAGCTTCCTAGAGCGCAGCCTTCTATGGTTGCCATGAGCTCTTCGGACCAAGACAACTATGACAACAACAAGGAGAACTTCAATGGAGGGGTCGACGATTTAGAGCAGTGTTTACAAGATGTTAGCGCACAACCTGATGCAAGTAGCACTTCCTTAAATATGAGGTTGAAAGATCATGGAAATGTATCCGTCACACTGACACTCACCAACAAAGAGGCAGATGGTGTCAAGCGAGTACTGAATTCACTCTCTCAGCTTATAGATTATCCTATTCAGTCGTCTTGTGTGTTGCACAGTCCACAAAATCTTGGCAGTTATCAAGACGACAGAGTTGGCCTCAGCAACTCCTTTAGGTTGCTCACTGGTGCTATCAAGAACGAACCAACCACATCTCCTGACAGGCACAAAGATCTAAAGTTCAACGAGCAAAACTATGTTTCACTCGACCCTTCCGAGAAGACCGAACTGCATGCGTCAAAATTGGGCGCGATTGACATCAAGCCCGAGTTTTGTTGTCGTTGTAAGACAGTAGTCGTAGATCGAGGTATAAGGAAGAATATTTCTGAAATCCCAGAGCCTACCCGGATACTGATGAAGAATTCGTCCATATTTAGCGAGAATCAAGTCGAAGAGTTGATATTCTGTAGCGTTCATTGCTATGCCGCTAGCATCATGTGTCTTGGAAAATCGAACGACACCCCCTCGAAGCCCGTCAAGGTCGAGGATGGTGAGCCATATGCAGTCAAAGCTCCACCTGGTCTACCGCCAATGAGTCCGATGATGGAGGATGACGAAGACGATGCTAACAATGTAAGCAAAACGCAATCCGAAGCTGACAAATCAAAAGTATCAGACAAATGTGCCGTAGGAGATCAAAAAATCGAATCCGTTCAGCGAAAGCGGTGGATCGACATAAACTATACTAGATGGACACCTTCTTACTTTCATCTCAACAGAACAAACAAATTGACTAGCATTAACGACATAAAAGAGTTGCCATTGAACGAGAGTAGTTCTCAGTCATCATCGCAACTCATTAATCAAGGAGACTCATCAATTGATAGTAACGAGAGTGATAACAGCACCTCTTATTGTCAGTCAACAAGTGGTAAACTCGGGAACAGTTTCGATGACTCAACCAATCCGAATAATCTTGATCTAACTGTAAAGAATGAGGAATCTCAAGCGAAAGTTGATGACCGGTATAATCTGTCCCGAAACTACACTCTCAATAAGGACGTTATCTGTCCGTGGCCGGAAGGGATGGAATTGATTCAGGTGCGGCCCATCAAACGCCTCAAGTCCGCTAATCTGCTTACAGGAGAGCCAGTCCCAAAGCATCCAAAGCTAGACTCGCATAACAATTCACCAGATGAGGTTGAATTCTACGAAGATACGCGTAAGTGCGTGCTCTGTCATGAATGTGGTGATGGTGACTCCGATGGACCAGCTCGTCTCTTGAACCTATTCGTCGACGGGTGGGTTCATCTGAATTGCGCACTTTGGTCACTAGATGTATATGAACTAGCGAATGGTGCGCTGATGAATGTTGAGTTGGCTTGTAAGAAAGCTATGACATGTTCACTCTGCTACAAGCCGGGTGCCACCTTGAAATGCTTCAAACCTAGGTGCCCAAACTACTACCACTTCTTATGTGCCACTAAAGAAAAATGCTCTTTCTACGAGGACAAGTCAGTTCAGTGTCGACAGCACTCGAAGTCAGCCGTGAAGGAATTGAGTTCGTTTGTGGTCAAGAGGCGGGTCTATGTTAATCGTGATGAGCAGAGGCAGATTGCGGAAATGATTCAGGGTGAACAGCAGAATGTCATGCGAATAGGGAGTCTCGTCTTTCTTAATATCGGTCAGCTCTTGCCGCATCAGTTGAGCGCTTTTCATGACCACAACAACATATTCCCTGTTGGCTACAAAGTGATCCGTTACTACTGGTCATATCGACAATTCAACAAGCGTTGTAAGTACCTTTGCACTATCGAGGACAATGACGGTAGACCTCAATTCAGAATAGTTGCCCAGGAGCATGGTTTTAATGACGAAGAGTTTTGGGGGGATTCCGCCCAATCAGTTTGGAGGCCCATAATTGATATGATTGTTGATCTCAGAAAAGAAGTTCCCGACACAATTACTACTTTTCAAGCGTACATCAGGGGTGTAGACTTGTTCGGCCTCACTGAGCCATCAATAGTAAGAATATTGGAATCATTACCTGGTGTTGAAACACTCACTGATTATGATTTCAAATTTGGACGCTCACCTCTTCTAGAACTGCCACTCGCTATAAATCCATCTGGTTGTGCGAGAACCGAACCAAAACTTCGGACTCACTTTAAGCGGCCATATACTATACATACAGCAAGCAGTGTTCCCAAGTCTCGCCTTCAACCCCTCAGTAGTGGTGATTCAAGTTCTCCGTACATAAAACAATTTGTCCATTCGAAATCTTCCCAATACAGAAAAATGAAAAGCGAGTGGAGAAACAATGTCGTCCTAGCTAGATCTCGTGTGCAAGGTCTAGGTTTGTACGCCGCTCGAGACATAGAAAAACATACCATGGTGATTGAGTATATCGGAATGCTAATCAGGAATGAGATCGCTGAGAGATATGAACGGATACACGAGGCACACAATCGCGGGATATATATGTTTAGATTGGATGAGGATAGGGTTATCGATGCTACACTGGCAGGAGGGCTTGCTAGATACATAAATCACTCTTGTAACCCAAACTGCGTCGCTGAAGCTGTCGAGATCGATAGGGAGCGTAAGATTCTCATTATAGCCAATAGGAAAATACTCAAAGGTGAAGAGCTTGGCTATGATTACAAACTAGCCATTGAGGACGACCAGCACAAGATATCCTGCCTGTGTGGAGCCCCGACGTGCAAGAAATGGATGAATTAGTCAGAGTACACGCTAATTTCTTGGATAAACTAACGTTAACTCAGCAATAACAACCAGAAATTGAATAAAAATCAACGACAGTCCCAACGGTATCACGCATACTATCTTAGTATCCCGAATCTGCCCAGGACGTCTTTTTTAAAGACGTGAAATGATAAGATCAAGACTAGCTGCGAGACTCGAATCATCAAACAAACAAATAAGCTACCAAAAATCACGCAAACACAAATACAGAGAACTGTTCAACTGTCACATCCTATCCTAAACGAAATGATTGCCGTGTAATAAAAACAAACTCCCCCACTATCCGATAACCTAGCCCAACAGCGCCTGGGGCGTTCGCGGCTGAGGCCGTGTTGTTGTAGGCCCAAGCGTCGACCGCAAACGACTTTCCTGACCGGCTCGTGAGGGTATGGTTTTCTCCTGAACTTGATTCTGACTGGCCAAGTATTTACATCTATCCTATGAGAGAGGGAGAGAGATCGACGATGAGGGCAAACGCGATCAAACGTCGCGTATAATAACAAAAGGCAACAAAAGAAAACATTCGCCTATGGTGGGGCGGCAAACGGAAGCGGCGCCCATTGGAGAATAGTGCGTTCTCGAGCCATAGCTGTTGGTGCAGGCCTGGCAGCGTTAATGCCTCCAAACGGAAGGGGGAACTCATTGGATGCTCGCGGAGCTATTGGTCTCTGTGAATCGGCTCATTGCTTCTGTTTAGCCTGGATGGCGTGTTCCTTAAAAGAGTAGATAAAAGTTTTAGAGTGATTGGGCGCGAGTCTAGCTGGAATGGCCCACTCTAGTTTAGGCCAGGATTGGTGGCCATGTTTGTTGCTCGATGGCGCGAATCCCCCATTTGGTGCATTTGTTTCATACGATAACTCGACGAGTTCTGGTTTGCCTGCGAGCGGCTGCAAAACGACAACAACAACAGCAACAGCGGCAAGACACACGAGAAGGGCCAACGTCTGTTTGGCTGCCGGCTCCTGTTGGCTGTTGCGCCCCGCGTCCAACTTGGTCAGCTCCGCGCAACCATATTGGCCTCCGGTGCGCAAAACTCGACAAACTGTGCAGTATCCGGCCCGATTCCGGCCACAGCAAGCAGGAAATGTGCACTCGGCTATGGCGGCAATGGCGACTGCTGCTGCTGCTGCTCCTGCCGCTACGACGCTCCGATTACATAACACACCATCCATCTTGGCCGTGTGTTTGTGCGTGCGTAAGGCCAGCTAGCGTGCTCATCGCAAACATAATTGTTTCGCTGTGCACGTATTGTGGCTCGTGCGTCAGCCGTCATCCATTATCCTTTTAGTTTTGATCCTGCTCTCTGGCTGGTTGGTCGGGGTTGGGTTGAGTTGGGTTAGATTGCGCCTCGTGGGGTTGGCCGCGGCCGGCGTTGCAGCGTAGCAAGGGTCTGGCGAGCGGTACGCAGACCCGTACACACACACACACACACACACACACACACGGGTTGCATTGTGCGACAGGCCGGCCCACTGTGAGCCGGCGGGCGCGCACGCCAGCTGCTCGGCACAAACGCGCGCGGCTGTGCCCCTCGCGCGTCACTTTGCAGGCTCGCGCTGCCAAACCGACCGGGCAGGCAGCTAGACAGGCAGTCGGGCGGGCGTGGCTCGTTGTTAGGCGAAGAGGGCCGGTTACGTAATCGAGAGTCGCGCGCAGCCTGGTCGCCGTGGACAGCGGCTGGTCCCGCTGGGCCCCGCCTGCAGCAGCGGTTGGGCACTTTTTGTGTGTGCGCGTGTATGTGCGAGCGGTGTGTGCGAAGCGCAGTGGCGCGCGAGTGAGCAGCCTGTGCCGGGCGGGAGTGCGCGAACGGCGCTAGGCGCGGGCCCCTTCGTCTCCCTGCGAGGCTGGCCTGCGCGGCTGCGGAGGGCCTTTGCGCGCGCCCGCGCTCTGCAACTCTCCTTCACTCCCCATGCGCACGACCATTAATATATCATTGGCATTATCTCGCATCGCTGGGGCGCCACAGTTGCGAGAGCGGCGCCAGCAGGATTTATGGCCAGCGGTTGGAGGCGAACTATGGCTCGCGCTCGCGCTTGCGCCACCCGCCAACCCTGCCCGCAACCACGAGCAGCCTGTGTGTGTGTGTGTGTGTGTGTGTGTGTGTGTGACTTGCTGGCCGAAGGGCGGCACGCGCGGCCAGACAATAGAAGAGCGCGCGCGCGCCGCTGCCTGGGTTGCGTAACAGCTCAAGTGCGAGCGCGGCGCTGGCGCGGGCGGAAGGAAGTGGGCCGAAGGAAGTGGAAGGAGCTGGCGGTGCGCACAATCAGTTTGGTTGCGCGTGTTTCGCCAGCTTGCGCCTGTAACTGGAGCGCGCGCGCTGCCAATTCGAACTGGGAGCAAATATTCGCGGCGCTAGCGTCAACCTAGCGCTATCATCGGCGGCCCAGCCAACAACAACAACGCAAAACGCGACGACGTTGCGAAGAGGAGAGCGCCGCTCCCAAGTCCAAACTTTCTCTCTCCCTCTCGCTGGTTGGCTGGCTTAAAGCAATTCTCCAAAATAGCAAACCGACCAAACCAGTGAAAGTTCAACTCGTCAAGAGGCAACAACGACAAGCAGGCGCCCAACTCGCCCTCTACACTCTCGCCGCGGCCGGTTCGCTTTAGCGAGCTCCTTTCGGGCTAAAAATTGCAAACAAGTGCCACGCACTCGGCCCATTGCTCGTCCGCTTGGAGTCGCCTCGAGGGAGAGTGTGTTTTAAGGCGCCTGAGTTGGTGGTGCTTGTTTTGCGCCTTCCATGTAGTTGGCCAGCGAGTCTTTGGAGAGAAGGGGAGCAAACTGAGCAGAGTTTTAGCGAGCGAGCGAGAGAGTGATGCGCCTTAGAGGTTTGCCACTGGCTTAAGCTGAAGTTGGCCAAAGCTCGGCCGGCGCCAGGGGCAGCCTCTCGAGGGACGAGCTCGAGATGACAGCTAGCAAGACAAACAGTCAGTGCTCAACAACAACAACAACAACGACGACGACGACGACCACACCCACACAAACAACAACCACACCAACGATGCAAAAATCTAGTGAAAGCAACAAGCGCGAGTTCGGCCAGATGGAGGAGGAGGAGGGAGAGCGCGAGGAGGGGCGAGCGCGAGAGGTTTGCCTGTCGGCGCGAAAGCAGCGCCTTTCGCCCGAGCACGGCGGCCGGAAGCTGGAGGAGCCCGCGACAGTGGAGAGCGAGCAGAGGAGCAGTGCGAGGGCCAACGAGCTGGAGGGTGGCCAGTTTTCTGCTGGCCAGGGCGAGCGTTGCGAGCAGCCTGGCGCCAGAGTGGGCCAAACGGGCCAACAAGAGGCAAGCAACAAAAGCGACCTGCAGCAGCGGCAGCAGTACGGCGATAATCAAGCGAAACAAGCGCCCGACGACAACCAGCTCACAAACTTGATCGTCAACTATCTGCCCCAGTCGATGTCCCAGGAGGAAATACGGACTCTCTTCTCCTCAATCGGCGAGGTTGAATCCTGCAAGCTTATTAGGGACAAGTCAACCATCAACCAGTCGCTCGGGTATGGTTTTGTTAATTACGTTAAACCAGAGGACGCGCAGAGGGCCATCAAGTCGTTCAACGGGCTCAGGTTGCAGAACAAGACCATCAAGGTTAGCTATGCGCGTCCCTCCAGCGAGTCGATAAAGGGCGCCAACTTGTACGTGTCAGGTTTGCCCAAGTCGATGACGCAACTCGAGTTGGAGCAGCTGTTCAAACCGTATGGTAAAATAATTACAAGCCGCATCCTTTGCGACAATTTGACTGGCATCTCTAAGGGCGTTGGCTTTGTCAGGTTCGATCAGCGATTTGAGGCCGAGAAAGCGATTGAAAACTTGAACAACACCTACATTCAGATCCAAAACAACACAGTCAACGTGTCCCGCCAGCCGCCAACATCGGCCACCCAAGGCAACCTGCCGGCCGAGCCGCCCGACCAGCCAGACCAGCCAGAGTCTTGCTTGCAGACAACAGGGGGCCAACAACCAGCTAGCGCGGCCCTAGCGCCGCCGATAATAGTCAAGTTCGCCAACTCACCCTCGAGCAACCCGCAGAAACAGATCGCCGCCGCTGCCGCTGCAGCACCGAACTCCGCCCACCTGCTGGCCTCCCTCCATCCGGCTTTGGGCGGCGCGGGCAGCCCGGCAACGGCTGCAACCGGATTGGGCGCCTACCTGGCCGGCCACTCAGCGGTTAGCGGGGCGCCCACTTTACATGGGACGAGTGGGGGCGGCGGCGGCGGCGCCGATTCGATCATCTCTCAGGGGCCCGTCGCTGGTGGAACGTCAAACGCGCGCGGCTCTCGCTTCTCATCACAACATGGACCCATCTACCACTATCCGGCCAACAGATTCAGGTACATATCCTCATCCTCATCCCAACCAACCACTCTAAACGCAAACGATCACCAATCCTCCTCCTCCAACTCCTCAACCACAAACTCGACGGCCTCAAACCCGCCAAGCAAGCACAACAGCCACCAATTGCACCACAACAACAACAACAACCACCACCACCAAGTCGCGTTCACCAACCACAGCCAGCAGCAACACTTCAACCAAAACCACCACCACCACCATCACTACCAGTCAAGCTTCCATCAGCACCACTATAACAACTACAACAACAACCAACACCAGAGCTATCACCACCACCACCAACACCAACAGAACTCAAGCCAACAGTACCAAAACGAGCGCCACCCTATAGGCTATAGCCAGCAAACAAGGCCAACGGCTGACTCGCAGTCGGACAGGTCTCTTGAAAATATCTCCTCGGCTTCGTCCACCTCCTCAGCAGCCTCGACTGCTCCATCCTCGTTGTCGGCCTCCTCCTCCTCCTCCTCGCCCCCGTCAAATATCACCCTCGACGAGTCGATGGGCGCCCTCTCGTTGAGTAAGGATTCACAACCGAAAGGCGCCGGCCAAAAGGAGAAGACTCTCGACAGGTTCGACAATGGTGAGCTAAAGGAACAAAAAGAGGCCAAAATCGAGGGCGCTTGTGAGGGCAACTTTGAGAGCTCCAATACGAATGGCGGTCAGGTGGTAGAGAGTCATGGGCTCAGTAGCTCAAAGCTTGATACCAAAAGCAGTGGCTCTTTGGGAGAGGGCAACCTGGACAAGGGTGACAGCAGTGTCCCGGTTTGCGCTAGCAGCACAACAACGATAACAACAAGTAATCCAACCATTAGCCTTGCGACAAGCGGCTGTTCCCAGCTGAACGGCTACGAGAGAACAGTTCCAAGTGCTGGGTATCATCTTGCCAACGGTGTTGGCCGTCATCACAATGGTTATCATCAGAACGGCGTCACAGCCGCCGCCACCACCACCACTACAACCGCCATCGCCAGCTACCATCACCAACCACACCAAGCCGGCCAGCATCCCCTGGTGCCACTGTCGCAGGCTCAAGCTTTGCAGCCTGCGCCACCTCACCACCACCTGGCCAACTTCACAAACAACAGCTTGGGTCCGCATCATCCTCATCAGCACCCATATGCTGCCACGATGCCATCGGCGGCTGTCGCAGCCACGCATTTGCAACTGGGAGCCGCCGTTGTCGCGAACGGTGCGCCGAGCGCTGCAACCCTCGTCGCTGGATCGCCCATCAGCCAAACCTGTGGACAACGCATGAGCAATGGACCCAACCAATTGGGTTCGCCTGGTAGCATTAATGCCAAACAGCAGCAGCATGCGGCAGCCGTTGTGGCTAGTCAGCACCAGCAACAACAGGCTCTAATTATGCAGCAGCAGCACATGATGCATCATCACATGTTGGCCGCAGTTCCGGCTGGACCGACGGGCGCACCTCTGTTGCCGGCAATCTCCACTGGCGAGCACCCTCATCCACAGTATATGTCGTCCGCGGCTGCTGCAGCGGCAGCCTATTACTATTTCTATGACATGCCTTACTATTACGGTATCTTGACGTAGCGCTCGCCAATGGTCGCCATCTAGTTGAAATCCCCAGGTGCTAGAGGTAGGCATGGGTCTGGATTGTGGTTGGCTCACAAATCACTGCTGGTTGATCAGGCAAACCACAAATCACCGTTAGATGCAACTACCATGAGGGTTTATTTGGTTAACCTCCAGAGACAAAACATACTGATACAATGAACACTTTTGAAAGCTTCATAAGCTCATTCCAAGTTATACACATGAACAGATGTACACGTTTGTGTATATCGCTGTTATATCATATCATAGTCTAAAGTGTCAATTCCGTTTCAAGTTCTCAGGACTAAAACGACTTATACATTCACCAACTGAGCTAGTTGATGATCATTCCCTCAAGCTTCCACTGAGCTCACTCTCGAGCACAATATATTCAAGTCAATGGCGCAATAATGTCAGCACAAAGAAAGGCTTACTGTTGCTTGGTTAACCTTGGCTAAGGCGGTGATTGGCTGGTATTGGACATATGGGTTATTAAGCATGGATAAGGTGAACTGTTGCGCTAAACGGGAACTTGCAGGAGGCTGTCGAGGTTTTGGGGTCCTAAGGGTTGAGTAGCTAAATCCAGATTCAATTCTTATCCAAGCGTCCTCTCTAGCCAGCATTAAGTCGATTGTGTCTTTGATACATACCGACTAGCCTAGTTGATGAACGGTTGCTTCTATGATTTTGATCATTTCATCCGACGTAAATGGAATGCCAATGGTCTAAAATGCTCTCATTAGCTCTTTTATCCTGAAACCAATAGACGCAAGGGATCAGCCATTATAGCGGGTTGTTAAAAGAGTGAGAATTTAATTTGTTCTATGGACTGAATGAGCTGCGGTATTTGTTGAGCTCTCGGGAGCACGTTATGCGCAAGCTCACAAAGCGGCGAATGCATTACAGGAAAACTCATCATCTTATAGGGACATAAATTCTCTTATTTTTACAACCTGCTAATGGCTTAGATCCGGAAGCTAACGGTGGAAGGTGAAGAGATTTTTCTCAGTATTATATGGATATTTTTATCAAAACTTTTGCTCATATAGTTAACCCTCGGAAAAGTGCACCCCACCTTTGCATGTCTCATCCTCAAACTCCCCATTTCCCTCACCCCAAGCACCTGGCAAATGATAAAACGATTGACTCAAGTTCGAAAACTTGATGATTGCATAAGAATTGACCTAAAAATTTACTTCATACCTCCCCTTCCTTATCATGACACCCAATTTAATTCATACCTCAATTACAACAAATCAAATGCAAACTTAACGAACATGCTTATGTGCTTATATTATCGTCATTATGATGAATGATTTATTTATATAATAACCGATTCAATTAATGCTCCACCAACTGCATAATACTCAAACATATTCAATCAATTTATGTTGCGATTTATAACTATTATTGTGAAAACCGTCACATTACAACGATTGATCAAATCGGCCAACAATTGTGCAATATAAATTGATTGAATTGATCTCAATCATCATATAAATATCCCTGGTATCAATTACAAACTTATATGTATTTGAATTGTTATTATTATAATTTACACGCTTGAAAATTTCAAAATCATCATCAATGCAATTGAATGTTGCGACTGTTCTGAATCAACTCTAATTACAATCCGCTACTGGCGACTTGTCGATTTATCTTTGATCGCTTGGCCACGAAATGGATCCGGATTATACGCTACAAAACTCACCCTCCCCAAAAAAAAAACTCTTCCCTCATGCAAAACTCCCGCAACTGTGATCCATCGAACACTCTTAATGCCACCCTAGGTACTCACCAATGACCGCAGATTTTGCACTTGCCACAAGCTCGCTAGTCAATCACTTTGCTACTCCACACTCGCAACTAGCAACCCAATTGGCAAGCCTGGCTGGTGATCAATCAGCGTTCGCCGCAAGCGCTGCTAGCCTACTGCCTGTACTCAACGTTGGCAAGACTAGTCTTCTGAGTGCTAGCGAGGCAACTCCATCGTTTGCCGCCCCATCGGCGCTCGATCATCATGGTCATCGATTAGCAGCTGCCTCTGGACACTTGTCAGGTTGGTGCCTGTTTGTATACAACCTTGCTCCTGAAGTTGAGGAAAGTGTTATCTGGAAGTTGTTTGGGCCTTTTGGAGCTGTCCAGCAGGTAAATCTAGTCAAGGACGCTCAAACGAATAAGTGCAAAGGCTTTGCCTTTGTAACCATGAGCGACTATAACCAGGCATTGAAGGCTATTCAGTGTTTGAATGGTTACACATTAGCGAACCGTGTACTTCAAGTATCATTTAAGACTAGCAAAGTTAGGAAGACCGTCTGATAAGTTGGGTAGTTTCGCTTGGGAGTCATCGAATTCGGCTCCAAAAAAGAGCACCTAAGCAAGGAAAGTGCCACGATTTATAGGCCAAGGGCACAACAATGACAAAACACACAAATTTGGACCACCTCAGCGCGGATGTTAGAGGAGAGGGAGAGGGACAGGAAGATCAGCTAAAGATAATGAAGATAATTAAACCAAAATCGATCGCACCTTAGCTATCTAATAAAGGGAATATTACTTAAATCTACCCGCTCTCAGTGGGCCAAAACCTCAGACTAATCTCATTTAGATTCCTTAGAGTAGTCGTGGTCTGTGTGTATGCGCGATTCTATTGTTAGTGCGAGCTCTCAAACTTGAGAGGGCTAACTTTGCTAGTGGGAAGAGAAATTTCGCATTATAGTTGCTGTGGACGTGAGAGCAAGTAATCGAGGTATTCACGAGTCGTGTTGGGCAGATACTTTGCTCGTGTTTGCTCATTCTCGGTTCAGTTTTGGTTGTGTGTGTGTGTGTGTGTGTGTAAGGCCAGCGAGATCTGGCAAGCGGTTGCTGGATTTCGAATAAATTTCCTGATCGATCCCACATGTACGCCCCCTCTCCCCCCAAAGGCTCCTTCGGGATTTGCGAGAAGAGTTTTGGGCCGCCGTTCGAGTTGGTTGGCCGTCTCAAGTCTC
>ENA-UOVY01000287-UOVY01000287.1-plant-metagenome-genome-assembly--contig:-NODE-287-length-30438-cov-644.540203_pt1 | contig 30438 bp, 24 predicted proteins | sample MGYA00249840_ERZ761561 | MGnify/ENA primary metagenome ERZ761561 (study PRJEB28882, sample SAMN05720143) | plant metagenome | isolation source: Guanajuato, Mexico | place: Mexico:Guanajuato, Mexico...
ATTAAAGCAAAAAATTGAGACCGCTTGTTCTAGATCTTGCAATAACCTAAGCAAAGTTCTTGCGCCGGTTAACCTCAGCCATATGCACAGTAGTCTTATTGCTGACGCAGCGAGCTAGCGATTTTGGAGAACCCCTTGTCGTAGACTCACTACTCCGAATTGTTCATGGTCGACAAACTCATTGCTTCAGGGTTTATGCAATCATAGGCTTCCGTAGCCGATTCAATCACAATCGATTCCCAAAACAACGATTGATATAGAGTACTTATTTGTATAAACCAGTTCGAGAAACCAAGGACAGATTCCGTCTGCGTCGACTATGAGACAATTCGCTGCGAAATACCCGAATGGTCGACAACCAAATCAACTTGGCAAAGTGGATTGATTTTTTCTGCTTGGCCACCTAATTCTGTGAAGGCATCCCGCATTCCAGCAAAATCTCTGATTATGGATACACTAGGCTGGAGGCAAGCCGCTGTGAGTTACGCTTCAAGCAGATTTCTGACGACAAATCTGGTTCGATAGTAGACGAATTTGTTATCACCAAGAACAGACAAAATTTTCCCAAGGTATCTGAACAAGCTTATGAGTGTACCGATATAGAGTAGATCTACTAATGAGATTTGCTCTTGAACCACAATCAAGTCAAGACAGGTCAAGTCAAGTCTTGAATCTTGATTCCAAACAATCTGTCGCCCCCCCCCCCAGACATGCGGTAGACGGAAGACGTGCTATTGACGATAATGAAGATAGAGACCCAGGAGGCCTGAACAATTATAAAAATGTCTCAAAGACAGAGATTTCGTATCCAATGTCATTGCACACTTGCTACCTGGCAGGCGACTTGGCCAATACAACTGGTTCTTATGCAAGACCAATTAATGGTTTGTTTTCCAATTTGACATTTAGGCAGACTTGTTTTTTTATTATATTTATCTTTGGTTTTGAGTTCCGCAGACTTTGGATGGGATGTTTCGTGCACTATGTTTGCGACACTGGATTGTGCGCTTCCTATGGCTTTCCGAGCGATTCGTCGGTAAGCAAGCTTGCCGCCGAGCTAATACTCGACAACAGTTGCGATTGTATCTGATCTCGCCGGCCGGAATACGTTTTCGTGAATAGGCGCCAACAAAGCCATTGGAAAGCTCAATATCGGATGCGCTAATTTTTGCAAATAAACATTACGAGCAAAGCAATCTGACGTCTGTGAACACGTTTCAATGCACAGTGGTCACAAAATTTCCTCGATGTGGGGAAGGTTATTGCACGCTCTTTTAACCTCCCTCCCTTCTTATTTCCTCTCCTACCACTAGATTGAGATATATTATGGATTGAAATTAAAATGAAGGCAACAAAGATAACAGCAATCTGCTATTATGTCCAATGTCCTAAACTCTGCACAATCTTCCCCCCGGCAATAATCCTCAGTCGCAGTTCGAACTGTCCTTGCATGAGCAAATAACCTGTAGAGGAGCCGGGCATCCAAGCAATACCTGATTACATATACAATATCTGAGGCTCGGCTTCAGAGGAAACAATGGCCAGAGCTAAGAGGAAGAGGCATTGCAGAGAGATTGTCGATTCTGAGCCATGGAAAACCTTGGTGGCAATGCTATACTTTTTGTTCTCAACCTGGATTACAGCAATAGTGATGGTGATAGTTCATGACCGAGTACCTGATATGCTTGTTTTTCCGCCCTTGCCCGGTATGTACCGACATCGAGGGTCCCAAGTCTCCAATCTCGAATACTAACTCCAACTAACCCAAATAATCCTACAGACATTGTTCTCGATAACATACCGTTCATACCTTGGGCCTTCGCCATGTGCGAGTATTGTGGTTTATTGCTATTTATAATATTCTGCACCATATTGTTATTCCACAGATATAGAGCTATCATCTTGCGTAGGCTGTTTTCAATCTTTGGATCGGTTTTCTTATTAAGATGTATAACCATGTTGATTACCTCATTATCAGTGCCAGGCCGGCACCTCAAGTGTACTGCCCGTCCTTACGGTAGCTGGTTGGAAAGATTATCTCAAGCATTTATGATCTGGCAAGGAGGAGGAATGTCGATACAAGGTGTCAGAACTTGCGGTGATTACATGTTCAGTGGACATACCGTGACACTCACACTTTTAAATTTCTTCATCACAGAATACACTCCAAATGATAGTTATTATGTTCACATATTGCATACCGTCGCTTGGGTTATAAACCTATTTGGTGTCTTCTTCATTCTGGCCGCCCATGAGCATTATTCCATCGACGTTTTCATAGCATTCTACATCTCAACTAGGCTCTTTCTATATTATCATACTCTAGCTAATAGTCAGAACAACTCAAATTCCCAAAGAGATCGCGACAGAACTAGAATATGGTTCCCCTTATTCTATTTCTTCGAATCGAATGTGCGTGGGATGGTGCCGAATGAGTTCGAGAATCCGTTGCAAGCAATCAAAGATTCTAGAATCGCCTGCTATCTCGGTGATATGATTCAACAATTTCGTATAAAGTACTACTTAAAGATGAGATGAATCTCAGATTGAAGTTTTGGATTGTGTGACGAAAGTAAAGATAAATTCAAATTTTTATAATCTCCATGAGTCAAAGTTTAATGTTACATCTTGCTGGTCGCCAAAATACGGAGTTTGATGAAAGAAACCTTAGATTCAAGGGGTCTTGTACCTTGTTGGCTTAGCGTTCGGTACCAGCCACCACGTCTGAGCTCAGTCTAGTGGGGTTGGGACAAGTTGATCGAAAGTTGCAATTTAGGCGGTGGAAATCTCCCAATCATATGTATGGTAGTCCTATAAATAAAAACCGTGTTCTGCTGCTTAATAAACCACATTCCCTCACGTGTCAATCTAGCAAATCCATTTTATGGGGATCGTTCATATTTACGTACAGATCCGCTAACTTTGAGATTGAACCTGATGAATAAATCTGCTGCGGGGCTGGGGTAGGCGGAGGAGCCGCTGGTGGCTCTCTTGAGTCATCTATTATATGCGAATGATAGGCTCCGTAAGAGGCATATACAGATGAGGCCCCTGAATAGCCACCGACATTGAGTCTCTCGTAATCACTTCTTGTCAATATTGAGTAGGCGGGCTCGTGATATATTGGGCAGCGCTGTATGTTGGTTTCATGGTTGAAATGCTGATTTGCACGAACTATCTCGTCTTCAAGAGCTTGAGATATGGTTGCCGAGTTGTCAATTTGGATGCATGGTGGAATGGGATTGAAATTTTTCCTTGCCGATGCATAGTGTTGCTTCGCCAGCTGATTTTCCGTGTCCTCGGCTTTCTCATCATCGATTCGAAAAAATCTCACCAACAAGTAAATGGCTAAGAATAAGGCAAAAATGCATAGAATTGATTGTATCAGTCCTGCCACGTAACCATAACAATCAAGTTCGTCAGTTCCAAGGCTACAGTCAACTTTGCCGTTGCAAATATCTGATTTGTTGATACATCTGCCATCGCAAAAATGTTGGCCTTCGGTGCATTTCTTCTCGCAACCTTCCTCATCTAAGCCATCGTTCGTGCCATTGATTACACAGTCTTTCTTACCATCACAAACCCAGCTGGGATCAATACACAGTGCGTTCATGTTCCGCAAAGGGTCACGAAGTCGGCAATCAAACAAATCGTCGGCGCAAATGTTTTCGTGGTCTGGTTGCTCTTCATTGCCATGGTAGGGTCGTTTTTGATCGATGGGAGTCAAATCTTCACCCTCGGTCAACACAGGAGACAGTGTTGGGGGTTGAGAGTGGAAACGGCCAACTGATGTTTGTCTGTTCTCCTTGGCGTTATCTATCACACAGAGTTTGTCAACTTTCGTATAGTTGAATTTCCTACAATCCCACTCGTCTGGCCAAGTTGACTTGATCATGTCCAAATCTGGACTACATACTTGGCGTGCCTCCTCGCAATCATCTCTACAAGGAAGCAGTAGTCTATCTAGGATGGTTGACTTAACACAGACTGGGGCGTACAATGAGCAAAGGAAGAGTTGTATTTTACTTTTGCATGGTTCTCTTTGCAGGAGATAGGCAAACTTGTGCAACTCAGCAATGGCTGTGTTGAGGTCAGTATGGCCGAGGGTATTGTTGAAGGGTTGCACTGTTTGATATGAGTCAATATTGCAAAAGGGCGTGTGAAGGGGCTGGCATTTTTGTTCGCCGCCAAGCTGAGAATCAACAGGTAAATCATAGATTCCGCTAGGAACGTTCGCGTCTAATATTGGTGCAAAGTAGAGTAGAATTAGGTAGAGGCATTTTGGATTGTGTAATCTGAAAATATGGTGCCTGCAACGATGGGCCGACGGGATCGCCATGTTTTGCGGATGCTGTAGCTTCATGCCTCTTGTTGGCTTTGCTTCATCTTGTGTAGAATTTTCTATAAAACATGGTCAAAGCTTCGAGTTATCATCGTTCACAGTAAATGTTGGGCCCTCAATTTTATTGGATAGAGAATCGTAGCTTATCCCGAGTTCCACAGCAATATGAGGGCATGATGGACGGTGGGAATGAACGCGCCCCTCAAATCCATTTGGAGTGACCAGCGCGCGAGCAGTGGAAGTCCGTAAAACCAACAAAATGGGCCTGAGCGTTTACTGGATTGCTGAGCACAGATCCCACTAACAATGATGCTCATTATCTCCATTGGCCACTGACCACTGTAAGGCACATCCAGCAGCTCAATGGCTGCTGGACGAGCAAGGGCAAGCGCTGAGTGCTTCCAGGGAGGGAGAGTGCGGCTGTAGAGGCGGCCGGCCGGTCGGTCGGCTTGTATGCGCCCAAGACATGTGAAAGTTTTCCATCCCCCAAATGCGAGCCCCTGCTACCGAGCATCTTGCTTTAGCCGACTCTTGTCTGGCATCCCCCCCCCCACATTGCCCCTCTCAAAACGAATCTTCCTCCCCGGAGACGCTTATAGTCCAAACTTATCTATTTTTGTTCATGAGTTCATACTATTTCTTGAAAAGCATGGAATGTAGACTTCTCCAATGCCTTGAGTAACATTACTCAAAAGGTACTATTCACAGCAACATGACTGCAACCTAAAGCAAGCTGCTATAGCCAACAAAGAACACGTGCCAACCTATCACTATCTATTCAAACTATCAAAGTTATCGAAAATGGTTATGACTTATGAAGAACGTCTTTCAAGGTGCACGAACCCTCTCCTAAGGAAGCTCTTTTCGATAATGCACGAGAAGAGATCGAATCTCTGTGTCGCAGCCAACTTCAGCAGTATTCAGGAGACGGTTGAGTTCATCGACCAAGTTGGAAAGTATATTTGTATTCTAAAAACCCAGTGCGAAAGATTCAAAGGTGACCCAGAAGAAAACTTACGAATCCTTTATAACAAGAAGAGAGAGCACAAATTTCTATTGTTCGAGGACAGAAAATTTTATGACGGAATGGAGACAATCAAGTCTATCTATGCTGAGAAATATGTCAAGTATGTGGATCTTGTTACAGTCGTGCCTATTTGCGGAGACGGTGTCTTCAAGGCCATTGAGAGTACTGTTAGTGAAGTAGACCTCCCTGAGGATGAGCACCGAGGTTGTCTAGCTGTTTGCGAAGTCTCTTTCGACGGTTTTATCCCTGTAGATCCTACAAAGCTGCTAGAGGTAGCAGAACGGAACTCCAAGATTTGCGTTGGCATAATAGCCCAAAAATTACAGATCCCGAATGGTTGCCAGATGATCAAGGCCACGCCTGGAGTTCATATTTCCGAAACAAAAGACGGCCAGAATCAAAAGTGGAAACACCCAGTCGAGGTAATCAGCGATGGAGCAGATATTGTTATAGTCGGTAGAGGAATTGTGGGCGCACCAAGAGACGATATTGGTCGCATCACTCAGCTCTACAAAGAAGTGGCTTACAAGGCTTACTGTGATACTATAAATAAGTGATAGCAAAGGCTTGTTAAAGAATGTGAAGGAATTCCATTATATAGAGGGTAATGCAATGTGTGTCCCCTGATCTCAAATTAGAGGGTGCTTAATTTCAAAATCAAACACTACAGAGCTCGCAAGTTGAGATAGGAATTTTTGACTATTTGGATGGGGAGGTTAGTTTGAGGATGGTGGACTGTTAGGAGATTCAGCCTGAGAATTTTAGCCATAGGTGCGAGCGGATTGAATGCCCATCATTTACCTTATCGATCAAGCGCTTCCGAATGGGCTGGCCAACGAATGACGCTTGATCGTCCACGGACGCTGCTGGGTTGCACTCTATTCGAGTCCGACTTAACAGTCTTTGATAGATCGCGCCTGAACACGAATGTTCAAGGGACATTTGGGTCGTAAAACCATCTCCATCTGAATCTTTGCCTTATCTAGAGGGGTCACCGACTCGAAGGTAAAGTTTCTCACTAGGTGCAATAGGATGGTCTTCATTTCGACCATCGCAAACTTTTGTCCAATGCAATTGCGAGGGCCAGCCGAGAAGGGGACATAGGCAAAAGGGTTCCTCCCAAACGTGCGCTCGGGCAAAAATCTATCTGGGTCGAATTTTTCCGGATTTGGGAAGATTTGGCTGTTCCGGTGAAGCTGGTAGATGAGCACAAAGATCACTGTTCCTGGTGGAATAGTATAACCGGCCAACTTCAAGCTGCTCTTAGTCTGGCGGCCAATAAATGGGACAGATGGACAAAGCCTCAGCGACTCCTTGATCACACAATCCAGGTATTTTAGCCCCTTCAAATGGTCCAACTCGAGATCGCTTTCTCGTTTGTGAATCGTATAAAACTCATCAACTTCAGCTTGCAACCTTCTTTGGGCCTCCCTGTTGTGTCCAAGCAAGAACAGAGTCCAAGAGAGAGCCATTGCAGTTGTGTCGTGGCCCTCAAACATAAACGTATCCACCTCCTCCCGAATTTCCTCGTCAGTTAAACTTTGCTCGCCGGCTGAAGTCACCTTGTCGAGTAGTAGGTCCAGAAAAGCCTTTGGAAGTTTTGGTGCATCCTTTTTAACGGACCGGTAACTTTCGACTGTGCTCTGCTCAAGGACCTTGAGTTTTGTGCCCATCATGTCGAACTCTACTGCCTCTGACGAGTCCCTCTCGCGAGCCGATTTCTTTTTCTCTGCAATTACTCCTCTTGTGAAGGAGTGTAGCTTATTCAGATGGTAACGATAAAGCTTGCCAAGCTCAGTTAGACGAAATATCGAGTTTAACCAATAGCGCGGCTGTATAATGCGTTCGAGAAAAGTTTCGCCTACAGTATAGATTGATTGACAATAATCGTTGTTTGGATTCTCTTGTGCATCTATCGAGACTCCCATTATGGTTTCGCAGATAGCGTCGAGAGTACAAGCCGTGATAGTTGGTGTGATGTCAACTATAACTGAAGGTTCTGCGTCTGCACCATCCAAATCAGGAATCCTCTTTGACAATTTTAGTTTGATGCTGTGAACGAGGTGACGTGATTTTCGATCAAAGACTGGCACAAAAGCTTGTAGAATGTTAAAGTGGAACGAAGGTACCAGGAGCTTTCTTCGAGGTCGCCATATCTTGCCAGGACTTGTTAAGAGACCATTGCCCAACCAGGGGCGTAGGTAGTCATAATGGTAAGACTTTTCGAGCAGAAAGCTATCGCTCAAAACGGTCTCCACTATCTCTGGCTTCCAAACACAAACAACTGGCTCCTGACCAATCCACAGGCGAAAGAATGGATGGTTTTTGTAGATAAGCGTATGTCCGAGAACCGATTGAATTTGACTCGTGTAGAATTCTTCCGCAGCTCTTTGCGATTTTGAGGTGAATAGTGACAGAACCTTCATGGGAATGTTACCCAGAAAAAGGTTTTGCGCTGGTGGACCCGGAAGCACATCAATTTTTCTTCTGAAATCTCGTATCTTCAATAGCTTCCTAATGGCAAGATCCACTAGCAATAGGATCATTAAAGAAACGGAAGCGATTCTAATCCAAGATTCCGTTAGTAGATTACCTAGATTCTCGACCATCTTCGTTAACTCTATATGTTGGGGCGACTCTGAAAGTATTCACTTGTTGAGCTCGTGCGATCGCCCGATCAAATGCTCAATGTAGCGCGCCTAGCCTTATCGACCAACTTCAAACGAGCTCAATTTCCTGAGGAAATGGTCGATAGCGCTCAAGGTCTCAGCAACATACAACAAGCGAGACAACTGGTAAGAACAGAGCACACGTAGGCCCACAGGTGGAAGTGCAGAACAACCACAGCTCACAAGCTTGTTTGTCAAGCTAAGCTCAGCTAGGCAGAATGCTGAACAGCCCTAGTTTATTTCACGACTAAGAAGGCAAAAGTAATGGCATAAGCGAGACTGGACTTGTCAAAGTCCTTGGTCGGGTAGATCATGCATCGCTGGAAATCCAATAAACTGGCGACAAAAAGGCGCTGTAAGGCATACATATTCTGTACTTGGACTAATCGGAACACTGTGGTCTTGCTGAGATCGGGTTAACCTCGTTGCCAGTATCTAACAGGTAAACACCCTCGTCTATCAGCTTATATTTAAATCTCGATTGACCATTAGACAGTTTTAGCTTGTGCTGGTCCTTTAAATGTCTAGAAAGGTTATTACCGCGACTGAAAACACGCTGACATAGATGGCAACAATAGTCGTGATTCTTATCGTGAAGTTTCGCATGAGTGTTCAAACCCTCTTCATTCAAAGTTTCAAAGTCGCATTTATCACATTTGTAAGGTTCAACAATTTGGTGGCGTCTTACGTGGGCCCGAAGGTCGCCTCTTTGTTTGAAGGTTTTGAGACATATCGTGCACTCGTAATTCCTCTCTGTCTGATGTCGGTATAGTTTATGGCTCTGCAGTCTCGATGAAGATTTGGCAACATAAGAGCACTGGTCACAGAGGTTCTTATTTGAGTGGACGCGGATATGTTCGCGAAGTAGGGATGACGTGAGGAAAGTTTTGCCGCAATTTTCGTAGGTACATCTGAATACTTTTATCTTGTTTCCCTTTAGGTCATATTCCTCTATATCATACTTGAGTTCGCCAACTTTCTGAGTCATCGTATTGGGCTCGACTTGGTTAGTTTGGAGAAATGGTGGGAGTGGTTGATGCCTGAGGAAGTGGTCGTCGAATTTGATCTTGGTTGAGAAGAAATTGCCACAATATGGACACGCATACAACTTTTGCAGGGTGTGAACTCTGAGATGTTCTCGTAAGAGTTGCAAAGTAACTCTTTTCATGGATTTGTTACAATTCTCCCAATAACACCGATCGACCAATCTGTGAGCATGATTCGCTACATGTTCATAAAACCTCTCAGCCGATAAGAATTCAGCGCCACACTCGTACCAATCACAGATCAACCTGGTGGGTAGTTGCGGAAAATAGTAGCAGCCCTCGAGCCTGTCAGCTAGTGGACATTTGATGCTGATGTTGAACCTTTTCTCAAGAATTTCAAGTTCCCTCTTCCCCTGGTCTTTTATCTTCTGATGGTATTCGTGGTAAGAAGTATGAACATGGAATTCGTTCGGGTTGTCGAATTTTTCCTCACAACCTGACTCGTTGCATCTAAGCATTGTGTAGGTGATTCGAAGGTGATCCTACTAATTTGAGATGGCCTTTGAGCAGCTCATGGTCGAGCTTGGCTCAACACCTTAGTATTCTTGCATCTGAAAGCAATATTAGACGAAAGAGTTAGCAGCGTTATGAACCGAAGGCTCCCCAATCAGCGTGACACAACATGGTTAGGTAGTATTCATCCGTTGGAATAGTAGGCTTGCCCCAGTTAATTATGCTCGCGGCTTGGTTTCCGAAAAGAGCGGGACTTCGAGATGAGTTTGGGTGAAACCAACTCTCATTTTTGCTGTGCTTGCCACTCATTCATCGGGGGTGTCTAGCATTTATTTACGCGCAACCGCGGCCGAAGTTCGGCTGCCAGAGATAAATAAAGTTTAGCATCCTCCTCTATTTTCATTGAGTGAAGATACATTAGCTTTACGATCAGACCCGACATCATTGGATATGTCTGGGATTGCGACGAGAACTACAACCCAATCAGCTGGCTCTACCACCACCACCACAGAGGTAGTACGCGAGACTCCACTGGCGACCTCAACAACGATCAGACTGCAAAAAAAGAAGAAGAAGAAGGTCAATTGGCGACAAGACACTGTCGATAATGAGGGCTTAGGTAGGAAGTCGTCAAAGTGCTGTTGTGTTTATAAGAAACCTCACGAGTTTGGAGAGTCATCCTCCGACTCTGAGCAGGATGATTGCGATCACTGTAGAGGTCACGTTGAGAGGCGTTCCGGGTGAAAAACGGTTCATTTATGATCTATGGTTACATATCACGAGGCAAAACTTGAAATGACTAGGGAAGCGTTGGTCCCTCCAAAACCGAAAGAATTCTTTACCAATATCCGTCTACTCCCGGCCCACTTCTGGGGTTTGTCTCGAATAAATTTGACCAGATTTCTTGTGGTCGATAAAGGTTGTTCTAAATTGAGACAATGCGGTAGGATGGAGTCTTTGCACGAAAGCATGGCAAAGATCGATTCCACGCCACCTGCTCCTCCGAGGAGGTGACCGATGGATGCCTTACAACTTGTAACAGTTAATTCACGATCGTTCTTATACTCATTCTGATGTTCCGAGGCATCGTCAGGATAGAACAAATCTTCTATAGCGTTGCACTCTATGTCATCACCGAGCGGAGTTGACGTGGCATGAGCATTTATATGACTTATGGATGAAACTTCAAGATTTGCATCCTTGAGAGCGGACATCATAGATAGCTTAGCTCCACCACCATCGGGTAGAGGAGCCGTTAGATGGTGGGCATCTGATGAAGTACCATAACCTAGTACCTCACAATAGATATCGTTTTCGTCCAAGCCTCGAGAAAGGGCGTGCTCTAGTTCTTCGAGAACCACAACTCCGGCACCTTCACCCATAACAAAACCGCAGCGGTCAGTGTCGAAAGGACGGGATGCCGCGGTTGGATTATGATTGAATTCTGTACTTAGAGCGCGAAGTCTTTCAAAACCAGCCATCGCAAGACTATTAATTGCTGATTCAGTGCTACCACAGACCATAAGGTTGGCTTTCGAATTTTGAATAAAGCTAAATGCATCCCCCAATGAGTGGGCACCAGTGGCACAGGCTGTTGATACACAATGGTTCGGTCCATTAATCTTATATCTAATACTAATGTTACCTGCTGACATGTTAATCAAGGCTCGTGTCATGAAAAATGGGCTCATCTTTCTGAATCCTTTCTCTCTAGTATTTGGGTTCAAGATCAAGTCAGCGTTTGCGTAAATATCCTGAAAGTCGACCATGCCTTGACCAATCGCAACCCCACAACTGGCTCGAAACTCTTCCTTCATTTGATTTTGATCATCCAAAAGATGTGCGTCTTCAAGGGCCTCATGGGCGGCAAGCATGGCAAATGTTGTTGCTCGAGACAGTTGCTTGGAATTCTTGACCATATAAGAGTGCGTAGGATCCTCTAAGGCTTTTTCCAACTGATCAGCCGGCACATAGGCCGCAACTCTCGATTGACAACCCTCAAAGGAGTGCTCAAATCTGAGCTCCGTCAAACCGCTTCTCGATTCCAACAGTGCTGACCATGACCTCCTGGCACCGAGTCCGAGAGGACTCACAATACCAACACCTGTGCAGACAATTCGCCTAATATTGTGTCGCATGATTGAGCTTGATCTCGATGACAAGTGCAGGCTTCCTGGATTTGGCGGCCCAATATCGGTCAACAAATGCACGTTTATGTCAGGTGTAGGCAAATTGTTGACTTGAGTTGTTTGTGTGACGGGTCTGCGTTTCCTTTTGTATAATTCGCCCAACTCGCACAAGAGGACATGAACTTTCGTATCAGCGCCCTCTATATTTCCGGAAACTAATGCACGGATCCGGCGTAGTCCGTGCACGACTAAAGATGAATGATGATGATGGGATAGATCTGGAACAATTGGCGAGGAGGTTGTTATGAGGGCTTTGGGATCACAAGTATCAGCGAGAGTTTTTATAATAAACAAGCTCGTCATCCTATGCAGTTAGTTGCCATGATTAGCTAGACTCTTCAATCTTGGTATAGCTTTTCCATTGGTCTATTCCCAGCAGAACTTCTCTGTCAGCTGTTTTAGTGTCCGAACGGCTGCCTCCCGGACTACAGAAATATGATTCACCGACCAGCCCAAACAGAGTTTGTTCATATTCCGATTGGAAAAATACTCGCCTAACTAACCTACCAGAGGTGGCATGTATTGAGTTATAGCAAGTCTGACTAGCCATTTAGGAACTTTCGCAAGTTCGGCTATGGCTGGTAATAGAGAATGACTCAACTGTTGGATTACAATAACCTTGTTCACGCAGTCAAGGATGATGTTCAATCTAACCTCAGGACAGTCGTCCTTAAGTTGAGTCAGAAAGAGAGGAAGTAGGTGTTTAACTGTCAAATCTTAGCTCAAGACTGGCGCGAGGCCAATAATGACCGAGGCGAATGCAGACTTGACATGTTGGTTCGCATCAGAGACTAAATCTTTCAAGTGAACTAGAATATCACGCATTATTGCCAGTTCCTGACTATCTTTGGGGAGGTTTTGCCAAAACTCTCGCACCTTTGCGGCTGCCGCTGCACGAACTTCAGCTTCATGATCCTCAAGTGAAGCTTGAAACGATGGGAACAAGTGAGTCAGGGTTATATGCGGATCAGCATTCTGTGGATCCGTGAATTTGTCGTCAACCATGTAACGAACACACCAAGACTTATACTCGGCTGCAGAGCGTAGAAGATGTACAATAGATTTTTCGACATCATCTTGGGTTAGTAAGTTCGCAAGCACGCAACAAGCCTGCACGGCAAGCAATCTAACCGAATCTTGCTCATCCTATGCCAACTGTGTTCGAAATTTGACAAAATCGTCTTCGACGTAATTCCTCTCAAGAACTTAGGCGAACTCGCCGAGTTTTGGAGCCGCCGATTGTCTAACCATGGGCGTATCATCGTCAGACAATCCTTTGAATGCTTGCCTCGGCTCTTCTTTAGCCTGATTTGAAACACGAGGATATGTAACGCTGAAGAGACCGCAAGCTGACGTCCTTGAGGTGAACCAATCTCCATTGGCCAATTTAAGCACCAGGGGCACAAGGTACCCTTGCAAATGTGCAGGCCAATGTTGTTGTTCTCTATTACGTAGAGACTCAACGGCTTCATCTTGAACAACGGTCTCCTCTAGGGTCACGAGGGATTTAAGTGGCCCAAGCAATTAACGTATTCTGGTCCTCTTACTAATGGCGTAAATTGGCCTAACTGTTCAGCCAAGGCCAACAAAACTTCGTCTCCATCGTAAACGGTATCTGCAAGGGAGGGTATCAATTCTAATCTAGTTCTTTCAGTTCCGGGAGCCAGAGATATAGTCGATGATTTTTTAATACTGTTTAAGCGTGACTGTATATTTTCATTCCTCAGCTCGTCAATAAGCACAGCAATTTGATAGAGAGAGTCGTTGTGTCCGCCGCTGGTAGCGCTGAGAATATTAGCTGTTGAGGCTTCAGTTGCTGCCATTGATTATTTAAATATAAGTCTAGTTATCTTAGTGCTCTCCGCCGCCACCTTAGGAAAGAGAGCGAAGCCGATCGATGGGCTCTTGACAGGATTAATTATGGCCTAAAAATCAGAGGAGCCAGGCAATATTGGTCAAACAAGAAAATGTCGGAGTTTCCACGATGGCTCAGTCCCATATTTATGGTTCTTGCTCTACCATTCCTCGTGCTCGTAGCGCCACGCTTAATCAAATACGTAAGTAAACTTTGACTTCTAAGCCACAGTTAGTCGCCCAACTGGATTCTAATTCTACATCGCCATATCTAGCTTGTGTCCATGCTGCTGAAACAGAGGCGGAAATCGGAGAAAGTTGCCCTACAAACCCAGATCGTGGAGTATCGCCGCGAACTAGCCACGATAAGCCAGGTGGACGAGTTTGCAAAATTTTCGAAGGTTCAAAGGAAGCTACGGAAAACCTCTGACCAATTGAGCTCGATTGTGCGCGACGATTTCGAGCTGAATGTAAAATACGTGCTAGTAGCTCAAGCTTTGGCCTGGCTCATAGCCGTGATATTTTGCTTTAGGCTCGCCTATCAAGTTTACGCTTTCGCTGCAGAGCAATTGGGTTTCGCCTGAGACTGTTGGAGGTAATCGCCAATTCTAGGGCCAGTCTCCATTGTACATTAAACTGAGCTGAGAAGGGAGTGATAAAAATTGTCATGCCAGTGTAGCTAGGGAGTAGTCTGAATTAAGTTTGACCAAGTTATTCACTTGGACATTCGCAAATCGAGCTTATGGTAGCCACCCGAGAGTGTTACCGCTTGGCTGCGAGCCCATCCCAGCAACGATCAACCTGTGGCGTGAATCAAGCGGAGCGCAGCACAGCGCTCGCTGCCGCTCTCGTTTTCCTATTGGCTGCTCGTTGGTATTTTCTCTTGAACTCGTGCGGGCTTTCATCCCGAAACCCATCAAGGGATACACCCACGTGCCGGCGTCCCGTACGCGGCCTTTCTCAGACCTTCCCAAGGGTGGAAATGAAGTCGGTTCGACCCGACTGCCCGCTAACCCCTGATGCGAACTCGAAGCTACAGAGACACAGACCAAGCGGCTGGTGCTGGGAATATATACTCGCGCATTCGACTGTCTCCTTTGCGGCCCTGTTTGTCAGTCCACTTGGTTCTAACATTAATCTCTCCAACTAACCTTTGCTGCCATTGATCTTCAACAAACTTCCTACCTGCAAATAGAGCTGACGTAAATTTCATAAATCATCGGCAAAAACTTATTGTGAGCCAAGAACTCAAGCTAACGATTACGGCATGGGCTCATGTTTTTGAATCGAGCGGGCAAACAACCTTGTGTTAGATCAGCAAAAATTACAGTCATACCTGCTTGTTGCCATTTCTCGGCATTAACCTACGCAGCTGCTTCTCAAGACACAGACACTAGACCATTTGAACAAATACAGCACTCCACTATACCGTCAACATATTGCTCCAGAGTGAGTCCTCACTATCGGCATTTTCAGAGGCATACTTCTTGTTGGGTTCCGCTACAGCTCAACACAATGTCGGACAAGAGGCACCCAGTCCAGATTGTTAGGTTGGATAAGAAAAGCAATGGTTTAGAATTGAACATCGATGCTCTAGCGGAGATATGTTTGAATGAGAAGTGTCGAGAGCGACCATTGTGTGTCGTTTCGATAGCAGGAGATTTTAGGAAAGGTAAATCATTTATGCTCAACTTTTTCCTCCGTTATTTATATCATGTTAGTGAGAAACAACAGCAACAAGGAGAGGCATCCAGTGAAATCGACGACAAAAATTGGCTCGGCGACCCAAATGCGGAACTTCAGGGTTTCTCATGGAGAGGTGGCTCAAAGCCAGAAACGACGGGAATACTTGTTTGGAATGACCCAATCGTTATAAGGATGCACAATGGCGAGGAAGTTGCTGTCTTGCTTATGGACACACAGGGCGCTTTCGACTCGCGTCAGACAATCGGTCAAACTGCAATCATCTTTGCTCTGTCCACTTTAACAAGCTCTATACAAATCTACAATGTGATGAATAATATTCAAGAGGACAACCTACAAATATTGGATACTTTCCTCGCATATGGGCAGCTCGTTCTAGATAAATCGTCGGAGAAACCGTTCCAGGAATTATGCTTCTTGGTTAGAGACTGGCGTGCACCAAACGATCATAGCTACGGGGCCGAAGGGGGAGCATCTTTATTGAGGGAAAAACTACAGATAGACGAGGAAGATCCTGAAAGTTCTGATAATAAGACGAGAAAGCGTATTGAAAGTTGTTTCGAAAGAAAGAACTGTTACCTATTGCCATATCCGGGTGAGAGGGTGTCTGTTGAAGAAGGTGGACCTTTTAAGGGACAGTTATCCGATATGAAGGAAAACTTTGTAGAGCATTTGCGTATCTTTGTTCCACAGATACTCAGCCCACAGAATCTATTTGTCAAGCGTCTTGGTGGGGAAAAAGTTAACGGGCAATCATTGCTCGAGTATTTTAGGGTCTACGCCGAAACCTTCAAGGGCGAGAAGATACCCGAGGCAAAGAATTTATACGATGCGACGGCCGAGGCCAGTAATCTAGCTGCCCTGGCAAATTCCAAGAATCACTATCTCAAGTCAATGAAAGATGTTTGCGGGGCTCATAAGCCTTTCTTGAATCCTAAGATCCTCGAGCAGAAGCACACGCAATTGATGAAAGAGTCATTACAAATGTTCGAGTCAACCAAGAAACTAGGTGAAGCTGACTATTCCAAGTCTTTCTCTGATAATCTGATGAAAGAATTGGTCAGCAGCTTTGACGAGTTTGTCGAGATGAATAATTCCAAGAACATGTTCAATATGTGGGGAAGTCCCTTGATATTGTTGTGTTTTTGGTTCTTGGCCTTCACGCTGAGCCGATTTTTCGAAATTCTCGGTATAGGACCACTCGCAAACTTGTTCTACCTGCAAGCAACAATTTGCTTCATTTCCATAATAGCCTATCTAAGTTTAAAGTAAGTTCATTTCGATATGACTGCAATAGGCGCTGTCCCAACGATTCAAACTACTAACATAATCTCGCCCTATCAATTACTCAAGGTACACGGGTAACTTTCCTGATGTGGTTGTGGCAGTAGATAAAGTTGCTGAGTATTGTTGGGTGAAGGCGATGGACACCGCCATCGGTCAATTAACTCAACGAGTGCACAGTGGCTGAAAATTTTATCGAGTACACTAGAATAAAGTTTAGATTTGACCAAAATCACCTCCCTGATTACATGTCATCTGCAAGACCATCAGCATGCATCAGCATGCCTCGCTCTTGCAGGGCTTTATATTTGAGTTTGTCTCTATTATTCTTTTCCTCTGCCTCTCGTGCCTGATATGCTAGTATCAACTCGATGGACACTTTTTTTAGCCCCGAGAGGTGGTCATCTGCATCTTCGTCCTAAGGTAGAGGTTCTTGGTTAGGAATAGTTGTCAAAATAGGTGAAAAAAGTGTCAAGTTTACTTACCAGCTCGCCGCACAATACAACATTCTCGCCACGAATCAAAAAGACGCCTCGATCTATTTCCCCATAATCATTACCTATATAAATTCGCTCTACTGTTAGATGTAGCACGAGGTTGGCTAAGGGGGTTGAGTGGTAGTTAGCGAATGTTGATAGACATGATCCCCTAAGTTTTGTGCTTGTGTCTTACCGAATTGATCTATGCTCCGAAGAACCCCGAATAGACTCCTGCCATCTCGTAGCAAAACTAGCACGCGCTCTGGGAAGCGGTAGAGATTGAGTTAGTATCGATCGACGTCTTGAGTATGGATTGGCCAGAATGAATCAGACACTTACTGTCAATCTGCTCGAGGAGGCTTGCGAAACCTGGCAAGTAATTTCTAAGTGGCTCAGACATGGTTGTTATTTGGTGAGAATGTTGCTCTTTGTTTCAAATGAATCAGGATAAACAACGCGTGATAATATGCAGCGCGCTCGCACGCATCAGGTACAGGACGCGTTTTTTACACAAATCCTATCGTCGTCAATCATTCTCGAACCAGAGTCTGATCTAATAAAACTTGTATGATGGAGGAGTATATTGTTGAGGCTATTCAAGGTTGGCGATTCAATCTCCGCGAAGAGAGGAAAGAATATTTTATCAAGTGGCAAAACTACGACGAGACCGAGAATACATGGGAACCAGAAGAGAACTTAAATTGCCCAGATATATTGAAGAAATACATAGCCTCCTTATCCCCTCAACAGTCCCGATATTTCCATTGCACTCAGCCGGAAAAATTGCAAGGCTTTCAGAGGAATGCCGAGTTCCTAGAATGTGTCGGGATTGATGGTCCGCACGATTCAGATAATGAAGAATCTACTAAGAGAGACAAGCAGAAGTTTTATTGTTTGGTTACATTTGACGATTCTGATTTTGCCGAGGAGGTAACTTTTAGGGAATTTTTCACTTATCAGCCCGAGGCTGCGGCAGAATTTTGTGAACAGAGACTGGTTGTCGGTCTCAGCAGACCGAGCTAGATACGGATTCAACTATTACGAACAATAACCAGCCAACATACCGGGGTTGAGTTTGAATGAATCTTTGCAACTCTTGAGGGTCTGATATTTATTCGTCGAAAAATTTCTGTACCAGAGTACTTAACATTCAGAGCTCATGTTTACATAGCACTTGTCGCAGAATACAACGGGTTTTCGGACGTCCAGTTTCGAAGTTACCGAGGAGAGCAAAAATTGTGGGCTGGGTGGAATTGATATTCCTCTTGCTTCGTCGAGCAAATAGACGGCCACATGCATGTTTCCCTCCAAGCAGGCTAACGATAGTCCGCGCATTTGTGCTCCAGTTTCCGATTCTTCCCGCTATCACATTTGAAGGTTGTCGAATGAAATTTTACAGCTCTCTATCTCTCTCGCCCGAACTCGCCGCCGTTGTGTGCCAAAAGGGGCCTCAAAGGGAGCTTGTTGGGCTTTTGTTTTAGCAATCCTATGGATCTGGCCTCCAATGGTTATTTGTCAGAGCAGCCCATCAATCACATGTACAACCCCGTTGGTCGCCGCAACGTCTGCATAGGAAAAGTTTACTTCGTTAACTGAAAAGTAGTCGTTTCTTTGCCTTAACGTTAAATCTTCGCCGAGCGAGTTGCTTATAATCATAGTTGGAACTTGTTGCTTTAAGCGAGCCAACGGGTTGCTTAGATCACGCGCTTGAGTTACGTTGCTCAGGGCTATGGATGAGGTAAAGATGGCCGGTTGGCTAAGGTGTCGCAATAAAAACCTTCTAGCGGTTTCCTTGTTCCTCCTTAAGAATTCCAAGTCTCGCGCATCTAGCTGGTTGAAGGCAAAGTCAGAGGGTGCAAACAGAGTGTAGGGGCCTGCAAGCGAGAGTTGGCGCTCCAGGCCAGCGTTTCGAACTAGCGCTGTAAAGTTGGACAGTATGGGCGATTTTGAGATTATGCTCAACAGGTCACCTGGTGTTGGATAGAGGACCCTGTCGACTATAAGAAGTGCTATGTTTTCCTCTTGAATACCGCCCATAACGACCGCTCCCGAGGCCGTTAGAATGGTATTGTTTCGGTGCCAATTGAACAGGATGTCCTTCTCGTTCAAAGTGTTTAGAGTTTGGCCGTCGGGGATTGTGTTTATGTACTCGAACGTTGTATCGAGCACATGATAGTTGACCAGATCAGACAAACGCTCCGGGTCCCGTTCAAGCATTTCGATGATTTGCCTTGGTAGCTTCTCGATCGCTTGGTCAGTTGGCACCAATATTACATAGTTCATGTCAGGCTTCAAGCTCTCGCTCACCCTCGAACGGAACAGGTATTTTACAAACTTTCTTGTCTGCATCAGGTTGGCCAACTTCTCAATCAAGAGCATGTTTTTGGTTATGTTTGTGGCCGAGGATAGGTCGCCACTTGTTGGCTTGTTTGCTTCAAAATTGGAGCTCAGATTGGTGGCTAAACGAAGGAATGGCGAACTTGGCGTTGTTGGTGTAGCAAAGTTTGCTGATTTAGGGTCGGTTGTTGCATCAAAGTTGAACAGATTTGGCTCCCCAAAACCATTTTCGTTTGCCAGACTGAAAGAGTTGCCGCCGCTAGAGGTGGTTAGCCTGTTTGCAGGTTGCTCGAAGCGTACTGGCTGATTGCTTATGATGGGCAGATTGAGGGCTTGATTGCTGGGCCCAATGCGGGCACCACTTGCAGTGCTGTCCAACTCGCCAACAAACAGTCTGGAGCCGCCCGAGCTCAGATTTGGCTGTCCGCTCTCGATAAAATTCGAGCTTGGCGTACTGACTGTGACCGGTTTTGCGCCCAAGCTAACCTTGAGCCAGGATGGAACGATGAGCCGGTCGATGGAATTGACAACTCCGTTTCCTGTTGTTCCAACCAAGCGCATCGAGGTCATTTGGTTGTCGAGTAAGTAAACGTTTGCTGCATCAACCGGCGGGAGAGAGGTTCAGGTTAGAGGGAGAGAGGCCAGCTTGATGGAGGAGAGAGTTTGTCAGTTGCTTGCGAAGATTATGCTTACGTTTGATCACTTTGGCCTCAATTGTTTGATCCGAGTTCATTGTCTTGAGCCGGTTGCGCATGGAGATTAGTTTTCCGAACTGTGCACCCTCAACAACGTGGCCACGTAAGATGTCTGAATTGATGATAGGAGACTCTGGTCAGCTATGAACTTTGGACAGAGTTTGCACTCTCGACTCTTTGAAGAGCTTCCACTTACCCATTAGTGCTGCTGGATCTGAGTTTATGAGCTGTCTAGCCGAACTGCTCAGCTGCTCAAAGGCTTCGTTTGTTGGCGCCAACACTGTTAGGGGTCCAGGTTCTGCGTGAGTTGTGAATTGGGGCCAGAGGTTAGTGGCTGTGAAGTTTGCTGGTTGATTGGGGGGGGGGAGCAGATTCTAGCATCAGAGGATTCTTACCCCGTTTTAGTCGTTCGGCCAAACTTGAAAAGCTCAGGTAGGATAAGAAGGTTGTAAGGTTTGGTTGGCTTTCAATAAGATCAATGACATTTGGCACTTGTTGTGTTAAATTGAGGAACTTGTTAACCACGTAAACCATCCCGTTTTTGGCCCTCGTCGCGGCAATAACTGGTTGCCCATCTACAACCACAATCTTCTTGCTGGGTATACTGGACAGGAGTAGACGCCGACCACTTAAACTGCTGATTCCAATGTCGCTCTGAAGTTGCTTTGGCGTTATGAGCCGGGCAGACAGATGATCGAGCAAAATTTGCCTCACTTGGCCCGACGAGCAGTCCAAGGTGAGCCTTTCGGCTGCTGTAGCAACGCTCGAGTTCAACTCCAGCTCGCTCAAGCGGCCGCTTGTCTCCTGTTGGCTGCGGGCCCGATTGATCTCGCCAAGGTTCCTTCTCGCCACCAGCGGAATCAGGTGGCGCCGAGAGGGATCGAGCAATCTACCTGAGGTGGAGAGGCGGCTCTCGCTCGTCGACGGCTGCGAGCGGTGGCGCTGATGCGCGAGGGCCATCTGCTGGACCAGCCGCTGGAAGGCCAAGTCGGTGGGCATGAATATGGTGAGCGAGTTTCCCGTTTGGGTCACCAAGCTAAGCAAACCAGCCTCAGCCAAACACTCCTGAAGTCTTGCAAAGGTAACCTGTTGGCCGTCGATCCTGAGCCCACTGTCGTCCATTATCTCGGCGATGGTTCTGTTTTGGAAGAAGTCAGCCGCTGGGTCGTTGTTGTTGTTGGCGGCTGGCTGGCCGAGACCCGCGCTACGGACGAAGTTAGCGCTCACATTGGGCGCCTGGTTGCTGGCTTGGGTGGCCAAGTTTGCGGTGAGGCCAGTGGCTTGGCTTGCTGCCGGCCAGGCTGTGGCGGCCAACTTGGCTGAGGTAACCGAGATATCGCCGTCAAAGTTGTCCGCTAGCATCAACCCGCTTGCCTCGACCGGCGTCTGCTGGAGGCGGACTATCTTGTGCGCTTGCTTTTCGCCGTTTGCAGGATTCAGCTCAAAGTTGGTGCCATAGGAGCCATTGTTGTCGATTTGAATCTGGTGGAGGCGTTGTTTTCGGTGAGCAGAGGGCGCGCGAGGGATCTGGCCAACGATCTGGTCGACTTGGGTGCGCAAGCTCTTAGCCCGCTGCATGTTTGCCGACTGTGGAGATTCGTCTAGTTGCAAAGCGTTCTCCAGGGCAGTGAAGTTGGTCGCTAGTCGGCCGCTCAGCAGTTTGTTTGTGGGTCCAGAGTTGCCAAATATGGGCGGCAGGTGAGTTGTTTGCAGCGACACCGAGTAAGGTGTTGGAGTGTGAAAGTCGTCCCTCTGAAAGTTAACCTGACTTGGCCGCACTGTGGCCGCAACCTGAGGGGCCGTCGCCAACTTGAGAGGCTGACTTGCGTTGCTCTGGCTCGGAACAATCTTGACCGGCATGAAGAGTATCTGCGCCAACTGTTGGCGAGCTCTTGCATCGTATTGCTGTTCTGGGCTCAGAGAAACAGCCGTAACTGGTCTGGCCGCCAGGTTACCAACGACGAGATCGCCCGCCGCCAGAGGTCTGGACTGGACTTGCTTGCTCCCACCGGCTAAGCGCGCAATGTCGGCCTCTTGGGTACGCCAGTTTTGCGCCGGCATCGACTGGCCGGCCCGCTGATCGTCGTCGCCCCAAGGAGGAAGCGGCAGGTTAAGTGGCGACAGCCTCGGCGGGCTGAGCCTGTTGAAGGCGGTTTGCTTGGCGGGCGCCTCCTTTCGTTGTTGCTGCAGTGGCTGCTGCTGCTTGCTCGCGCTCGAGGGATTCTCGGTGGACTCGCCAAAGGAGGAGTCGAGGTGTTGGACAGTGACATTGGATGAGCTAGTCTGCATCAGCTGATTTGATGCATCCTGAACTCTCTGTTCCTGTGGCAGCTGCTTCGTTGGCGGCAGCCGGACAAGCTTTCCGACCAACCGCTTACAGTCTGCATCATAGAAAGCGCAGCCTCCGAATCCAGGCGGCGCTTGGGTTTTGCCGGCCATTTGTTGTTTGAGTTGCTGCTGTTTCCGTTGGTTGATCTGCGCTGGCGTCTGGTCGCTTGTTGCCCTGTAAACCTCATAGTTTGGTTGCAAGTACGCAGAGTAGGCGGACTCGTTCCGTTTGCCTGGAAGTCGCATTCCCGGCAGTGGCGAATCTCGCGCATCCTCGGCCTGAAATTTAAGCAAGCGTTGCTGTCTACTTGTGGCCAGGGCAAGCTGGTCGAGGTTGCTGCTGTTGCTGCTGCTGTTGGCTTGATTTGTTGTTTGATCGACGGGCGAATAGAGCCGCAGGTTGTTGGGCGAGCTCAGCTCGGTGGTTGGCGCCTCCAGGTTAGAGCCCTGCGAGCTGGCCACCATTGGACGGTCGTAGGCAAACTGAGTGCTTGTGGCAACGGGAGGCTCACGCTGCTGCTGCTGCTGTTGGCGCAACCTCTGCCTAGTTGTTGCATTGAGGACAACCTTGTAGCGCTCGACCTCAAACATGGGTCCTTCGAGGCCAAGCGGCGCCGTTGAGGCCAACTGGTTGCGCCTAGACTCATTCGCTCCCAGCAACTGGCTCAGATCAGCTTGGCTGATGAATATTTGTCCCTCGGGACTGAGCTCCTGTCTGCCCGCCCGTCTCGATTGCGGTTCCACGAGACCCGTGAGCAGCAGGTTCGCGGGCGCCGCCGATGGGCGATAGAAGTCGCGATTGTTTCTGGCCACCAAATTCTCGGAGCGCTGCAGCCTCGACCTGGGGGCCGGACTTTGGCCCGAAAGCCGGCTTTCGTCGCGTTCAAGCTCGTTGCCGCTCGAGGGCGACTCAATGTGCACCCTCGGTCCATCGTAGACAACTTGCGAGCGGCCAGCCGCAAGCTCTTGCGCTTGGGCCCTCGACGGAAGTGGAGCCTCAGCTTGGCTAGGCTCTGTTGGTCTAGTTTGGTTGCCGCAGTTGCAGTCGTCGAGAAGTTTGCGCTCAAAAATCGGTCTCGCAATCAAGTGGAGAACTCCATTGATCGCCATAATGTCTGGATCTGATATTGGAATTGAGTTTACGAGCACCAGGTTGCGCGATTGCACCATCTTGGTCTCAAACTCGAGCTCCTCGCCCGAGAGCGCGCTCAGGTTTGCCACGCCGTCCGAGCTCGCGGCCAGTCCGTTTGCAAGCTGGCCACTATAGAAGAGACCAGGAATTAGGTGAGCTCGAACAAACTGAACCAGGAAGGTGCGATTGGTCTCTAGCTCCTGCAGGAGCCTTGACGGCGTCGCCCTGAACGCGTCGTCGTTTGGAACCAGCGCCGTTGTGAGCGTTTGCGCCGATTCAAGCGCCTCGTTTGCAAGCCCATCCTTTGCGAGCTCGATGTAGCTTGCCATTCGCGGAGCCAATTGGCCGATCTTCTCCAGCAAACTGACACTCGGCGCCGGATAGAGAGGCCGATCGACCAGGTGAACGATGGCGTAGGTGGCGCTGTTGTTGTTTGGCTCCTGGAGGGCGTACGAGTGGCCGCTTACGATGTTGGCCCCGTTCACAATCAGCTCAAGCCTGCTGCTTTGCGTGTGGCTTTGGGTTTGCTGCGCTTGGTCCGTCCTATTGGCCAAGGGCACGAGCGCGCTTGTTACGCGTAAAGGTCCGCCCGCGAGCGAGAATATCAAGCTGGTGCTGGCCGCGCTCGCTTGAAGCTGGCGCCGCCGGCTCCAGCTGCCGGCTCCAACCAGGAGGCCGCCGCCCGTTGACCAGCCATTGGTGGCGCTCGCCGGCTTGCTTGCATGTTGGTCGGCAAGCTGGCTCTTCGGGACGACCAGCTCGCTCGTTGCGTGCGCCATCAGGAAGTCTCTCGCGTCAGCCGGTCGCGATTTGATTAGCTCGAGCTGGTTTGTCGGCATCAGGAGTAGAGCCTCGTTTGTCGGCACAAACAGGGTAAACTGGCTTAGCGAGTTTAACTTCTCGCTCAAAGCTCGCACCTCAGGCTCCTGGCTGGTTAGGAGGTCGCAAAATTTGGTAAGCTTGTTGGCGCGCATAAAGTCAACTATGTAGTCCAGTTTGTTTTGCCTTTGGCCGCTTTGGGGTTCGCTAGCCTGCGTTTGGCTCGACGCAATCCTGTCCACAAGTCTTGCAGTTGGCACCGGCGCCGACTTTGCCGGTTCCGCCAACGAGATGGCGCCAACTGCAAGCAAGTCCCCGAATTGGTGCCTGGCAGCGCTCGCGTTGGCTACACTCGTTTGCGGTTCGTTTTTCCGTTGCGTTGCGTTGCGATACCATCGGCGGCCGACGAAGAGCCAACGAGTCAAGTGGATGCAGAGTTTGGTTGTTAGTGGATCTGGTTGGCAGGTAAATCATGTCTCGTGGGCTTCAAGAGTGGCTCAGGCGGCTGCGGCTGCGGCTGCGGCTGTGGCGAGATAAGAAATGCGCTTGAGTCGGCGTGCGAAACAATAATCTGATGCATAACAAACAATGTGCGCCAACAGGCCGCCTTTTCCTCTCCAGCTCGGCGGCGGCGGCGGCGGCGCAAACTCGAGCTCAAGTCCCTGGGATGCTAAGGCCGCCGCCTTGACAGGCGCCCAGTAGTTTGGCAAATTTACAACACTCGCGCCCATTCATCCATTTCCGTGCTCGCCTTTTCCTCTCGAGCCGGCGAGCAGCGCGGCTTTGCTCACTCGCCTTGAGGGCTCCTCTAGTTGGTCGAGTGGGTTCTGTTTGTTGCAAGCGAGCGGCGCCTTGCATGGCCGAGCGAGGCTGGCTGGCTCGAGAGCGAGAGCCTCCATTTCGTGAGCCACTCGTCGTAAGTAAAACAATTTTCAATAAGTTCACAAGCGCGCTCCTGCTGGCGTGCGCATTCAGCGTCTATCTGGCCTCTTGGCCAGATAGTGAGGGGGCAAAGCGACTTTCGTTCGAGTGATATGCAGACTGCTCTTGCTGCACCTGATCAACCTGTTGATCGGCGCGCCGATTGGAAGAGATACGACAAAAGTGAGTTCCAATCGAAGCTCGCTCTCCCATTGAGCTGGCCCATTGAGCGGGCCGCCTCGTCGGCCGCCCGGCAAGTTCAATTCAGCTCCCATCGCTCCTCTTGGCCACCGAGATAAAAGTGGCTCGCGTTGGCTAATTTGAGCAACTGGGCCAATTTAAACATCAAACCAACCACTCACATGGGCTCGCTCTCGGCTAAACTCGTTTGGGGGCCACCAAGGGAGTTTCTATTTTTGCAAGCGCTGCCTTCGAGGTGGCAGCGGCGGCGGCGGCCAATTGTGTTCGAGGAGGGCAAATGGCAGAGATAAGAGCGACTAGCGATAATGAAGATAATTAATCCTATCGCCTTGGCCCGTCTTTGGCTGGCTGGCTTTGTTTGTTTCGCTCGCTCTGGCCGCGCGCTCGCCTGGCAGCAGCCACCTCGTCGGTCCTGCAGAAGTGGAGCGCCAATTCAGGCGCCGATCAATCGAGCCTGCGAACTCTCTTCTAAGCGCGCGCGCACCTGCCGACTTCCGGGCCGGAAGCGGCGCCCAAACACAGGCGAGGGGGGGGCGAAGAGAGGAGGCTTGAAATTGGATCATCAAGTTGGAGGCGGCGCGATGCGATTTGCGCTGCGGCCGCCACTGTTGCTCCGAGGCGCAAGACAGAGCGGCTGCTTATTGATTTTTCGCCCGCCAATCCTCCATTCGCTTCCACTCGCTTTCGCCGAGCCAAATCGGGCCGGTTTGCTGGCGAGCGGGCGGCACGATGGGATCCATTTCCTACCTGGAAGAGGCTGCCAGTTTGCCATAAAATGGTTTACGAGTTCACCGCTCAGGCGAAATCCTCACACGCCGAAGTTGGGCTCGTCAGCGCCTTTGCAGCTGGCCAACAGGCAGAGAGAGAGAGAGAGGTGGGCTGCAATTTGGTCTGAGCGCGAGTCTAAGGGCGACCTGCTTTGCGCGCCCCCTCGCCGCTCCAAGAGTGGCCCAAAATTGGCCTGAATAGGCTTAACTCTGCCACTTTGAAGCGGGCAGAGCGAGCTGCGAGCCCACGCGCGTTGGCCGCGCGATAACCGTGAAATCGGCGCGCGCTCTCGCTCGCCGTACCTGTCCCTGTCCCTGTCCCTGTCCAGATTGAAAGGCCTGCCATTTCCGCCAGGACCTGACACCCGCCGCCTGACGGGCGCGCTCTCTGTGGCCCATTTGGCCGACTCTGTGTGGGCTGCGATGCGCGCCTGCCAGCGCGGCGGCCCCTCTCGGGTGTTGCGGCCGGTCGCGCAATTGGCGGCCAACGGGCGCAACTGGTTGGAGGGGCGCGCGCAAGGCTTGCTTGAAAGAGGAGCCGCGAGTTGGATGGGAGGCGAGCGCATGTGCGCTATTGTGCGCGGGCCCATTGTGTGCGAGCGCGCAGAGCTTTCCAGCTGGACAAAGAGATCTTGGCAGCGCGATAGAGCCGCTTTGTTTCCCTCTCCTCTGGCCGCTCGCTTGCTCGAGCCAGCCAGCGGCCGCCCTCAGGTGTCGCCCCTTTGTTGCTAATCCAGTCTCGGCCGGCCATCAATCAGGCCGCTTTGTCCGGCTCCCATCGCCACCGGGCGGCGACATTGAGGTTGCAATCGATCCATTGAGGGCGCTCGAACCGCGCGAGTTGGCGCTTAAAAATAGCCGCGCTCAGGTCAGCGCTCTTTAACTCTAACTCAAACCAACTCTCCCTGCAACAAGCTGCCAAACTTCGGCCCTGTTTGCGGCCAAACGGACCGCTTTCGAGCTTGATGCTGTAAATTTGCATAAAATAAAACGACGAGCCCACTGAATGCGCCATAAATGAATTCCCGAAATCAGGGTTAGCCGCTTTCTCCAACCTCCCCACTTGCAGTCGCCCGCCCGCCTCTGCTAGCTCCAGTCGGGCAAACCGAACTGAGGCCACGAGAGGCGGCTCATTGAATGTGTGTTGCCGCCAATCAATTATCACGCTTCTTGTTCGCACAGGTGGAGCCCATTGAAAGGGAAGCCGGGCGCCGATTGTTGGCCGCCAGCTGGAGCTCGAGCGCAAACTCGGCCCGCTCAGTCGGAGGCGCCGGCGCAACAAATGGAAACATATGTAAATCACACGGCCTATGTAAATCGTGACCCCACTCGCTGCTGCAGCCTCTCAATCAGCGAGCGGCCTCTTGGCGGTGTCAATGGCTGCAGCTCGAGGCGGCTGAATCAGTGCGCTGGCCGCAACGGTCGCCGCCGCCGCCGCCAAAGACACTGGGCCAAATCCTTTGTCTTCCTCTGGCTAAGCCGGCGCTGAGCTGCCTGGTGCCCAATTAAGCCGCCCATCTGCCCGCCGATTGGTCTCGCCAGCCAATCAAGCGGCCAGCTCACAGCGGAGGCCTCTGTTTGTTTTAGCCTGAGCTTACTGGGCCTTCGCTTGGGCGCCCGGCGCCGAGTGCGCAGAGCCGAGGGCCAGGTGCAGGGCCGATAAACGGCGGCTCCCCCAGCTTTGGCGCTTCCACTCGCCAATCCGCCGCCACCAGCGCATCCAAATGGACACAAATGAGCCCGCGAGAGGCTTCAAATTTCCGCTTTTTGTTCTGGCCCAACTCTCAGGCTGGAAGCCAATTCGCTCTCATCTCTCGCTCGCCGCGGCCAGATATAAATGCTAATTTCGGCGGGAGAGTTTGCGTAAAAGAAGAGAGAGAGAGCAATTGGCTTCGGCCCGGCGCATCTTCGGCCGGCAAGACAATGGAACAATTTGGCGCTTTCAGAATCCGTGGCCAAAAGATGGCAACGATAGTCTTGCTTGCGCTCTCGTTTAGGCGCAAAACTCAATTAAATTTGAGCTAAACTCTCGCAGTTTTGTCGAGGTTAGCGGGCTGCTGCAGAGGTTGGAGGGGAGGGCAGGGACAAGCTTGCGCGCGGACAATTGAAAGCCGGCCCGCAAGCCAGACCGGCTCACCTGGTTTCACATTGCCGCCACCGGAGCGGCGAGCTCGCCCGCTGCTCGCGCCCAGTGGCTCTGGCTCTGCCGCCGCCGCCGCCGCCGTTGACGCTGGCGCAGCTGCGAGCGAGCCGCAGCGAGCGGAAGCCGGCCGAGTCAAGCTGGGCGCCCAAGTGGAGCGCTCGGCTTCAGCTCGGCGCCCGGCTTTGTCCGCTGGCCGATTGTTGGCCGGCGGGCAGGTTGCTCGGCAGGCAGAGGCGACACTGCGCTGGCTCCCACTGGGCTGGCCGGCAGCGTGCGATAAGGGCCGAGCGGGCGGAGTGGCGAGAGCGAGAGAGTTTGCATCCGCAAGCAAAGTCGCTCCTCGGCCGGCTCATAGCGAGCTGCCTTGTTTGTTTGGCCCGCAAACAAGCTCCAAACGAGGGCCTTGGCCCAAGACAACGAGCGAGCGTTTGAAGCGGATCCAATGGAGCCATTAAATTCAATGACTAACGATAAATTTTCTCAAAACGCTTTCGCAAATCAGCGCCAGGTGCGCGCCGCTTGACAGTTATGCAAATTGATCGGCCTCGCTGCCAGGCGAACAATCCCGGCTTGTTGACACGCGGAACTCGCGCTTGCTCGGCGCCGCCGGTGTAGGTGTATTGGTGGTGGCTCTGTCGGCCGCCGCCGCTTCAGTAGCGAGCGAGAAGCCGGCTAGGTGAGGTTTGTTTGCCGATTATAAATCATCGCCAGCTCGGCCGGCGTGCGGGGGCGGCCGGCGCTGGTGGGGTTTTACCGCGCGCGCGCTAAAAGTGTCCCCAGGCTTCGCTCGCTGATTGAAGGCGCTCAATAAATCAGCCGGCCGAGCGGACAGGTAAATCGCGCGCGCGCGTGGGCCTGGCGAGCGCGCCTGAATGGTTTGGCCGGCGCCCAAGGTGAGTGGAAACTCTCGAGCGCTCGCCCAAGCGGCCAACATCCTCGTCCGAGCAAAACCCGTCGCGGACTCCTATGGGCGGCCAAGGGAGCCGAAAGGGGGCTTCAATTGGCGCCTTACGCAACGAGCAACTCGAATCCATCGGCTAGGAGGCGGCCCATTGTGTGCCGGCCGCAGACTCTCGCTCTTGCGCTCGCCTCCGCCATTGTCGCCGCCCGTGTTGCGCAGGACCACCCCTTCAATTCGTGCCAACTCGCTGCCTTCAATTGAATGTTGCAACGCTCGATAATGCAACCAAAGCGACCTGCCTGCCCACCCAACCGACCGACCGACAAACCAACCAACCAAATCAGGCAAAGTGGAGCCAAATCAAAGCAAACCAAACCAAGGACACGCGCTCGCCTTTGGGAGCCCAAGTGGCCGAAGCAAATCGCATGCATCTGCTTGCGGCCAAAACATCCTCGGTCACGAGTTTGCACTTCCTCCAAGCCCAGCTCCTGCTTCCGCCGGCCGCATCAAATCCTGCATGGACCTGTTGCTGTTGTTGACGCCGTTTTGTTCACCTACTCACCTGTCGACAATGGAGCTCTAGTTTCGCCGTTTGTGGCTTCATTCATTTGCGCGCTGGCCAGTAGAAGTGTCTGCAACGCGAGCGCAATCACAATACTCCTCCTCTCAAGCTTGAACGCCAGTGAGATCCTCCTGTCTCCGCCGCGCATTTGCTCCCTCGGGCGCCCTTCCAAATCCGTTTGAGCGTCCCTTTGCTTCCGCTCCACTTTGTCCACCTTCGGCCGCTCCATTTCAGCGTGGCCGGTCGGAAGTGCGCTATTGGCCCGCAAACGAGAGCTAAATGCGCCACTCTCACCACTCTTGCCAACTCCAAAATTGCCCCTCTCGTCTCTGGACGGGCCAAGTCGATGGGCGCATTGCTCTGGAAGGGTCCTCTTCAAATTGCAAACTTGCGTCTTGTCTCTTCCTTCTCGTCCTCGCAGCCTCATCCTCATTCCAATGATGGTCGCCCCTTCGCTCGCTCTCAGGTAAAGTCTTTCGCTGGTTTGCCTTTGAATGCGCCCGCAGGCTGGCCGCCGACTCGCTCGCCCGGCCGCCATTGAATGCCGCCAAAGGAGCTCTCTCTCTCTCTCTCTCTCTCTCTCTC
>ENA-UOVY01000288-UOVY01000288.1-plant-metagenome-genome-assembly--contig:-NODE-288-length-30150-cov-4.977039_pt1 | contig 30150 bp, 22 predicted proteins | sample MGYA00249840_ERZ761561 | MGnify/ENA primary metagenome ERZ761561 (study PRJEB28882, sample SAMN05720143) | plant metagenome | isolation source: Guanajuato, Mexico | place: Mexico:Guanajuato, Mexico...
GGGGCTATGTATGTTTGCGATAATGATCCACTTTAAAGTTAAAATAGGTAAGCTTACCAGGCAAAATATTTATCTCAAAGATCAAGAAAAGATTAGAGCCTCACAACAGCTAAAAGCATCCCTCTATGAGGCTGCCCTGGTTCCTTCTACAGGTGCTGCTTCTCCTAAAAGATATGGATCCATTTTAACACAAGTAGTGCGTAAAGTAGAAGAGTCTATTTCCTTCTTAGACAACCATACACCTCTTTACAAAGAAGATTTCCAAACCATTATCCATAAATTTTACGATTGGATTTTCTATTTTAACAGCAGAGAAACTGCGAAGGCCCATGCACTATTGCAACCTACTCAAATTACCTTAGATAAGCTGATTCGTACAGTAGAGGTTACTTTATCCCAGGAGATGGATGATCCACCTAAACTACTCATAGAAAAAGTAAGGCCTCCTAATAGTCAATTAAGTACTGGTATAGTATGTGATATCCATCAAGTAGCCTACGCATTGGTTAAGGCTATTTTACGAATGGGTAAGCTAACGGGAACCATTCGACCCATTGTTAATGTAGCACTACATCCTACTGCTTTGCAATTTAAACAAGCCGATGCTATTAACAACAATAGTCCTGTTTATATGGATTTTCAAGCTATTGCGCTAGTCATCAGTCTGGCTACTGTTGATCCAGATAAGCTGCCCAAGGTAAAAAAATGCTATGATGAAATAGATTATACAGATCTTAAAAAAGAGGCCCCACCATCTATAGATCTGGAACAGGATACCCTATCTAGTGTAGTCCGTGCCCATTATGGTTATCTAGAAGCTTCTTTTGACAAAAAAAAACTTTATACTCTAATGGTATTGCCTATAGATGTTACCGATATTCTAGATAAAATGACGGCTAAATTGCCTATAGATTCATTAACCATGGAAGCACCTGTTACCCCTAAAGAGCAAGCTGACTCGATGATGAAACTTATGCAATTCCACGACCATGTCTGTAAATCATTGTGCGAAGGAGATCCTATTGATGTAAAGACCATTTCAAATATACTTTTATTGCTCAGGCAGCACTTTGGTTTTAAGCGGCATGTCTCTGGACAATTGTTTTATGTACGGGCAGTAGGAATTGCCGAATTGGTAGTAAATTGGGCTTTTCACTCCCCTAAAGTGGTTTATGCTGCTTTGCTTTATGGATTGGTACGCCGTACCTGTTTGCCTCTTTCTTATATCAAGGAACACTATAACTTAGGCGTTTATGCTTTTGTATCTAATGTAATAAAAATAGATAAACGGGAAGCGTTAAACCATCCTTCTTTGCTTTATGTGCAGAATAGACTGGAAAAAGCAATTAAAGAAGAGCACGTTCAACTTTCTGTCCTATTTATAAAACTAGCCGAACGGCTTTATGATTTACGCCATGCAGCTGGCTATATCCATTTAACAGAGGTGAGACATATGGCGCAAGAAACACTCAATATAGATGTACAAATAGCCCACACATACTTGGATCCCGCAATAGGACAAGCGTTAGAAGAGGCTGCAAAGGAGGCATTGAAGCGCTCGACCCTTACTGAAAAAGACGAAAATAGCTAGGGGGTGCGCAAGACAATATGGTTGGGTTGCATCTAAATGACTTTTGCATTACCTAAAATTTCTTGAACAATTTTTGCTTCAAAAAAAGGATATTTCACCCCTTTAATTTCTTCATAATATTGATGGCCTTTCCCTGCTATTAAAATTAGATCATTTGCTTGCGCGAGTAAACAAGCTGTTTTAATAGCCATTGCTCTATCTACGATATGGAGCACCTTCGGCAAGGCTGCTTTAGGTACACCTTGTTGCATCGCATTGATAATTTCTTGTGGATCTTCTTCTCTTGGATTATCACTGGTAAATATAGCTATATGACTATTTTGAGATAGAATCTTTCCAATCATTGCCCGTTTTCGTTGGTCACGATTGCCCCCACACCCCATAATAGAAATTAGCCTGCTCCCAGCAGGACGGATGGCATGTAAGCTATCCATTACCTTTTGAAGGGCATCTGGCGTATGGGCATAGTCTATTATAACTTGTTGCGACTTTCCATGGTGCACCCTATTCATTCTTCCCAAAATAGGGGGAATCGCTGAAAGTGCGATCAAACTTTCGTCTCCACTTAACCCCAATAACTGAGCAGTACCATAAGCAGCCAAGAGATTACTGGCATTAAATGGGCCCAGTAGTTGAAACCATATCGATTGATGGTGTAGGGCCAATTCTAACCCATGTAAAGTATTGGTCACTATTTTTGCTCTAAAATCAGCAACGTCTTGAAGTGAAAAAGTAAATTTTTTAGCTTTACAATTCTGAAGCAGTATCGGACTGTGTTTGTCTTGCTGGTTCATAAGGGCAAAAGCAGTAGCAGGTAAATGGTCAAAAAGTTTTTTTTTAGCCTGAATATATTGAGAAAAGTTAAGGTGATAATCCAAATGTTCATGGGTAATATTGGTAAAAATAGCACCTGTAAAATGGAGCCCTGCTAATCGTTCTTGCACTATGGCATGTGAACTTGCTTCCATAAAACAATATTGGCAACCCGATGCTACCATAAGATGTAAGAATGACTGTAATTGCAAAGGATCTGGCGTGGTATGGCTAGCGGGATAGGTTTGGTCTAAAACTTTATTGTATATAGTAGAAAACATACCAGCCTTATAGCCCATTTTGCGGACCATATGATATAGTAAGTGTACAATAGTGGTTTTACCATTTGTACCAGTTACTGCTACTAGTTTTAGTTTTTTACTAGGCACTTCGTAAAAATTAGCGGCCATGATCCCCAGTGCTTTAGTGGTAGAATAGACCACTATATAGGTTATATTTTCCTGAATCGACTCAGGCAACCATTCGCATACAATCACACTACTACCTGCTGCTATGGCCATTGATATATAGTGATGCCCATCCAATCGACTACCATTTATAGCAATAAAACAAGCGTGAGGTACTGCTTTGCGACTATCAAAACAAATACTTTCTACAGATAGGTCGGTTGAACCCCATATTTTTTTTACAGAAACGCCCACTAGAAGTTGTTGGAGATTGTGCATCATTACTTTAATAAAATAGTAATATGGTTATCGATTACTTTAGATTGTTTGGATACCGCACCATGTATATTGCCCGCTACTGTAACCTTAAAGCCATGTTCTTCTAATAAAAAGAGTGCATCACGCAGCTTCATATGCAATACATAGGGTACTTCTTCTAAAGATGGGTTGTGACATGGCTGAAAGTTTACACCTGTAGGACTGATCTGGATACTACCCCACTTTGAGACCATATCATCTATAGGTTCAGGTAGAGGAAGGTGCAAAGATTGGTATAAAAAACGGAGTTCATGGATATTACCTACATTAGAAAGTAAGGTTGGACATGGTGCTACAGACCCATTAATGGGTTTTCTTGCCTGCAAATCTTTCCCAGCTATTCTATCTACAATATCTTTAAATATAGGTGCAGGTACTTCTGAACCAAAGCGAAAGGTTGCGCCTTGCGGATCATCTACTACAATAATGCAACTATAATAGGGACGATCTGCTGGAAAATAACCAGCAAATGAAGTAAGATGGTGGTCGGTATAGGTTCTATTCACCAGTTTTTGAGTAGTACCTGTCTTTCCAGCTATTTTATAAAATCCATGCTTAATCCGCTGAGCAAGACCCTTTTCTACGGTCCCCTCTAACATAACTTTCAGTTTATGCAACGTTTCATCTGAACAGATTTTTTCTTTTAAGACTGTAGTTGGAAAACTTTTGATGATGCCATGGGCGGATTGTATATGTTGCACCAACATAGGTTTGACCATTCTACCATTATTGGCTACTGCGTTATACAGTACCAACATCTGAAGTGGGGTTACCTGTAAATTGTAGCCGATAGAAAGCCATGGAAGTGCTACGCCACTCCACATTTTGCTTTTAGGGGTAATCATATAAGGTTTTCCTTCTCCAGCTAATTCAATCCCCAATGGTTGATGGATACCCAACTGCTCCATATAATTGATAAATTTTTGAGGATCTGAACTAAAAGTTTGATTAATCGCCATAGATATACCCACATTAGATGATTTTTCAAATACTTCTTGCAGTGTAAGCAATCCATAACCTCCTTTTTTAACATCTTTCATCCATGTGTTATAAAATCGTACCACGCCTTCACCCGTATCTATTGGCTTAGTAAGCGGCCACCTTGTTTCCTCTAATAAAGCCAACATAGATGCCAACTTAAAAATTGAACCCGGTTCCATTCTACCTTGATTGCCTATGGCATAGTTATAGGCTTCTATATATTTTCCAGATGTTGTACGAGATAAATTAGCAATTGCTTTAATAGCTCCAGTAGCAACCTCCATTACAATCGCACAACCATTTTGCGCATTTGTTTGTTCAAGAACGGTTAACAAACTGCTTTGGGCTACATCTTGTAAATTGATATCTAGTGTAGTTACCAAATCACATCCATGTATAGGCGGTATCACGGTACCTTCCGGAACCCTTTTCCAATTGCCACCTACCACTTTCTGATAAAGTGTCTTTTCATCTACTCCTTTCTTTCCACCTACTACTTTCTGATAAAGTGCTTTTCCATCTACTCCTTTTAATGCTTGATTAAAGGAATATTCTAGACCATATCCATGTGTTTCCCTCTGAATACCAATGGTTCGCTTGGCCAATTCTTTAAAAGGGTTGTACCGTTTGTATTGCGCTTCAAAAATGACACCTCCTTTAAACTTACCCTGATTAAAAATAGGCCAACGACTCATTATCTTCTTTTCTTCATAGGTGATGTATCCTTGATCCAACAGTAGGTACCTCCGTTTTCTGGAACGGGCATCTACAATTAACTTCTTATAATAATCAGGAGGATACCTTTTATAAAAATCAGATAATGCTTGACTAAGTGGATCTATTCCTGTTTTAAAACAGAAATCTGAAGCCAGAACAGGGTCTAAAGCAACCCTATAAAAGGGAAGAGAAGTGGCTAATAAAGCGCCATCATCGGCATAAATATTACCTCTGGTAGCTAAAATAGGTCTATATTCTAATTGTGCCACTTTGGCACGATGGCGCCATGTATCTACTTCTAAAAATTGCAAATGTACTATTTTCCATATAACGATCCCGACAAAAAATACAACAGAAAGAAAGACTATTCTGGCGCGTAATAAAATTGCCTTAGTATGCGTCACTTTTTTTATTGGCTTTAATGGTGTAGGGGGGGATTTTACTTTCATAAATGGCCAATGGTGCAACCCTTTTAGCTACTTCAGATTGTTTGCTGTCAAACATATAACCAGACTGTAGCTGCATATGTTTCACACGAAGCCCATCTACTATAGGCTGAAGCTGATGGATCTTATGCAAAATCTTTTCATGGTAATGTGTATTCCAGACATAAAGCAACCCTAAAAAGAAAAGGTACAAGATACGAAATAGATAATAAGGTGCGTTTAAAGAGATGCCTTTTAAACCCAACTTTTTTTCCAATCGACCAAATAAAGTAAATTTTTTCATAGGTTTATACCTATTTTCCTTTATATCTACCATCCATAACTTTTTAAAAATCTACTTTTTTATCAGCTCTAATAGAAAAAAATAAGAGAGAGCCAATTAAAATTTTGATAGAATTATTTAGACAAATTTTGATATTTCCTACTAATATAATCCTTATAGGGTTGCGTAGATATAGGATAACCGGTAACACGTTGCATAATTTCGATGGGATTGTACATTCTGCCAAATTGATGAATATGATCATATAACCAATCCTTCATAAAGGAAAATGATCCTTCCCTTACTTTTAGATCCCAGTCTGGAAAAGATCGAACAAAAGCAGCAAAATATTGAGCTGCATAAATATTACCCAATGCATAAGTTGGGAAATAACCAAAATGACCTGAAGACCAATGAATATCTTGTAAACATCCTTCCGCATCATTTTTAGGTGTAATCCCTAAAAGGGCTTGCATCTTCATATTCCACACCTCTGGCACATCTGATACATCCATATTCCCCTCTATCAATGCTTTTTCTAGCTCAAATCTAAGGATAATATGCAATGGATAGGTTACTTCGTCCGCATAAATACGAATAAAAGAAGCTTGTACATGATTGATGTGTCGGTAAAAATCGGGAAGTGATAACTCCTTAAAACAGGGAAAATGTTTTTGAAAGATAGGGTACATATAGGACCAAAAGGGAAGAGACTGACCTACCATCACTTCCCACCACCTAGATTGACTTTCATGCACCCCCATGGAAACACTTTGGCCATAAGGTGTAGCCCAGTGTTCTTTAGAAAGACCCAGTTCATAAAGTACATGACCACTTTCGTGTAAAACAGCAAAAATATTCTGCAATAATCCACCTGCTAGATTTGTGGTGAACCTTACATCAGAAGGATGTATACCCGAACAAAAAGGATGTGCAGAACAGTCTAACCTAGTATTTTTACCACTAATACCTATAGTCTTTAAAAGCAAATGGTTGAATTCCATTTGTGCTTCTTGTTGAAAAAAATAGTCAAAAGATACCGGACTATCTTTTCCATCTGTTTTTTTAACGATACCAGACAAAAAAGAAGATATGTCCGCAAAAATAGTGGATAAAGTGGAAGCGGTTACACCAGGTTCATACAAATCAATTAATGCATCATAGGGACTATCTACATAGCCTAGAAGATTGGCTTTTTCTCGATTAAGATCCACCACCTTTTGCAACCAAGGACGTAATAAGACAAAATCGGAAGTTTCCCTAGCCTTTTTCCATACTTCCGTTGCAGTAGTAGTAGTAGCATAGTATGTCTGAACAAAAGATGGTGGCAATTTAGTAGTCCGCTTAAAATCCTTACACCACTGCTTGAGATTGGATGCTGCTATTTTAGATAACCCTTCTAACTTAATTTCTTCTGTATCTATATCAATCATTTCTTCCAAAGCATCTCGGTATCTACTACTAGTTGCTTCCCCATGTGCTAAGCTGGCAAGATAAGCAAGTTGCTTGGCACGTATATCAACTGCACCAGCGGGCATATAGGTTTGCTGATCCCATGATAAGAGTCCTTTTATCTGACGAAGCAGCTGAATATGGCTAAATCTTTCTACAAAGCTTTTGTATAGTGACATTATTTTTTTATTAAAAATTAATCCAAGAAGTCCAAAAAAGAAGTCTAAAAAGAATGGTATTTGCTGAATTGTTTAATTACTTATACCTTTATTTTTTACAAAATCGTTTTTACCCTATTCTATTCCAATCTCCACCCGAGGCCATCAATCTAGTATATTCCTTATGAATTACCAAATGATCAGGCTGCTGAAGATTTGGGTCTTGTTGAATAATATCTTTAGCAATCCCACGTGCTACTTCTAAAATGGCACCATCTTTAGATAAATCAGCTATTTTTAAATTTAGTAGGCCACTTTGTTGCACGCCCATTAGATCTCCTGGACCACGAAGTTTAAGGTCCAATTCAGCTATTTCAAATCCATTATTGGTTTTAACCATTATTTCCATTCGTTTTTTTCCTATTTTATTTAAACGATAATCGGTCATCAATATACAATAAGATTGGGCACTACCACGCCCTACCCTACCACGCAACTGATGTAATTGGGATAATCCAAATCGCTCTGCGCTTTCAATAAGGATTACGGTAGCGTTGGGTACATTAATTCCTACCTCTATAACCGTTGTCGCCACTAGAATACGTGTCTCGTTTTTTTCAAAACGTTTCATTTCTATTTCTTTGGCCAAACCATCCATCTTTCCATGTACTATGCCAATAGTAGTATCTGGAAAAGCCCTAGAAATAGAGGTATAACCATCCATAAGGTTGTGGTAATCTAATACAGCAGAGGCCTCTACAAGAGGATAAACAATGTATATCTGTCTACCCAATAGAAGTTGTTCTTTTATAAGGTTAAAAACTTTTAACCGAAAATTTTCATAGTAATGTTGCGTCTTAATAGGTTTCCTCCCTGAGGGCAATTCATAAATAGTGGAAAGATCCAAGTCACCATAAAAAGTCATGGCCAGGGTCCTTGGAATAGGCGTAGCCGTCATAATCAGTATATGTGGCGCATAAACTTGATTTTTAGTTAAAAGACCAGCACGTTGTGCAACACCGAAACGGTGTTGTTCATCTATTATAAAAAAGCCCAGTTCATTAAATGCAACTGCATCACTAAGCAACGCATGGGTACCTACCACAATAGGAAGTAAACCCACCTTTAGCCGATATAAAATATGTTCTCTCTCTTTTTTTTTGGTACTCCCTGTCAGTAAAGCGATATTTAAATTCAGATGTTGTGCAAAAGCACGAAAACGTTCAAAATGCTGATGGGCTAAAATCTCAGTAGGCGCCATAACTGCTACCTGTACTTTGCTGCTCACCACCATTAACATGGCCAAAAAAGCAACAATCGTTTTGCCGCTTCCCACATCACCCTGTAAAAGCCTGTTCATCTGCTTACCAGAACCTATATCACGATAGATCTCTTTAATGGCCTGCTTTTGGCCATCGGTTAGGTGAAAGGGTAAATGGTGGTGGTAAAATGCATTGAACAACGATAAATCATTAAAAACTCTTCCGTTTTGTTTAATGGAATAAATCTGTTTTTGCTTAAGCAGTTTTAATTGAATGTAAAATAATTCCTCGAACTTAAGGCGCCTTCGAGCCTGTCTTAGTAGCGATTCGTCATTAGGGAAATGAATATTTCGAAAAGCTTCTTTTAAAGAAAATAGTTGATAACGTATTAATAAATAGTTCGGTAAGGTTTCTTCTATCGTTGTACAGAGCTGACTTAACAGCTTATTTTGCAGAAACGCAATGCCCTTTGTATCTAGCTGATGGCGCTTTAGTTTTTCTGTAGCATGATACAAAGGCAATAAGTTCTCTTTTTTTTGAAGACCCCCTATAAAACAAACTTCTGGGTGCATTATTTGTACCTGACCTTGTGGTAAAAAAACAGGTTTACCCCAGATACGGTACAATACATTTGGTTTAAATTTCTTTATAATCCAAGAAAAGTTATGGAACCATACCAATTGTAGTTGTCCGGTTTGGTCCTCAAACTGTGCCACCAGTTTCTTTTTCCCTTTATCAACCTTTTGCAACTTGGTGACATATCCTTGTAGTTGTACATTGGGAGTAGCAGGCGTTAGCGATGCAATTGTAAAAAGACGGCTTCTATCTTCATATCGAAATGGATAGTGTTTTAAAAGATCTTCGTAGGTATGTATATTGAGTTCATCTTTAAGTAGACGGGCTTTATCCAGTCCTGCAAGTAAAGTTATATCTCTAGAGAAAAAATCATCCATGTTCATCCCTATTTTCTAGGTTATCTTAACCGGCCATTGTGCTGCTATTTGGCACAGTAGTACTGACTCTTTATGCTTTCATACTTGTCCCCATTCACTCAAGAAGCATTATAAAGTAATTTTCTAAAAAAAGAATTTAATCTTATTATCTAGTGAATATGTGGATAACTTACTTTAAAAAAAGAATTGTGGATAATTTTTCATTAAAATGACTCGTTTATCCACCGCCCATCTGGCCTTAAACAGATCTGTGTTTATACTGTAAATGGTAACCTGAAAAGTTTTCAAAATCAATTTCAATAACTCACTTTTATCAATTGGTAAATAGACCCTCTGCGAAACTTAATACTCATTTAATAACTAAGAAACATATGCGTTATAGGCTATTTTTAGGCTATTTATTGAACACATAAGTTCAAATATTGTAACTTTTTCCTTAAGAACTTTGTTACTATTCATAATGAAAAGATTCTTTCGCAGAAGGTCTAATATTTGGTATCTGGTATATATTTACTTGCATACTACATAAGCATATTTATTTTCGATACTATATTGCATTAATATATAAATCCATTATAAACGACTTTTTATGTTTATTTTACCTGAGTTTTTTCCTATATATATGTTGATAATCAGTTTTTAAAAATTAGCATAAAAACTATTTTTATCTATCTTTTGGCTTAAAAAATTAAGATATAATATGATCATCAATGTATTCAAAAATATCTTATTATAAAATTATGATTAAAAAAAAGATATTTTCTAATTTATAGTCCGCGTAAGCAGTAATCAAGGAAAGATTATGTATAAGAAGTGTATAACTTTTTTCTTAATAGTTTTGTTTATATTGGGTGGATAACTATTAATGGTATTATTATTTATACGGTTTATCTTAGTTAAATGTTTTATAAGAAGGTTTATATGTAGAATCTTTGTGTAAAACATTGACAACGTTAATGCTATATTATAATATTTTATAATTTGACAATCAAGTATAAAAAATAAATAACCTAAATACTGGATTAGATTTTAATCTCTTTTTCTTACAGTCTAACTCATAATTGCAATTATTAAATAGTTTAAAAAACTTAACAGGTTGTAAGTATAAAAAATGCAAATACTAAAACGGACAAAAAAGAATAAGACAAAATTTTATAAATACCTGTATGATTTTTTTGATTAATCTATACATTAGAAGCTTAAAAAGTATGTTTATCTATTACCATAAAAAGTTCTATTTAATGGTATCTATTGGTCTAAGCTGTTTATTTGCTGCTGCTTGTAGCAAATACATTAGTAAATCTGCTGTTGTTCCTTTTGCTGATCATTCTCTGGATAAAAATGCAAAAGCTTTACGCTTCAAATTCGAAAAATACAAGCATCCAATACGGGTTTTTTTAGAAGGAGATAATAAGCATAGGTCTTATTATATGGTGCCATACTTAGAAAATGAACTTGAAAGAATCATAGAACTATACAATACAAATTCGGGAGACAGTTGCGTAACTGAGCTAAGGCAGTTGCTAGAATACATGCAAGCCCTTTTAGAAAGGTGTGATCTTAAAGGATTAAAATCCTTAGCAGATAATATATATAAGAAAAGTGCATCAAAAAATGAAACGGAAAAAACTCCTTTTTTAATACAGGCAATTCTTGATGGAAGGCTAGATATAGTAGAAATACTATTTGAAATCTTAGATTATGCTATACCAAGTGAGTATAGTGAAATTTTTTCTGCAAAATTCGGTTATGGGCGATACACAATTATCCACCAAGCAATAGCATCTGGTAAGTTGGACATCCTAAAATACTTAATAGAGAAGCTTGAAGAAAATTGTAAGAAACTAAACGATATCGATCAAAAAAAATTACAAAAAATTTTATACGCAGAAGATTTTTACAAACAGACGCCACTGCATCTAGCACTTCAATTAGCTACTTGTATCCAGAATGAAGATAGCTTAGCTATCGTGAAATATTTGTTAGATTATATCAATATTTTTTTGATTGATAATAAAAAAGTTATTAATAGGCTTAAGGATATATCTAGCTTTAGCGTTAATATGTTCAAAGATGTTATCGACGCGATTTTGGATCAAAAAGAAGCTGATGAAGAAAAAATAAAAAAAATTCTGAATATATCAGATGAGCGTGGTAATACCTTCCTACATGATGCAGTAGAAAGAGCAGGACTACAAAATTCTCAAGAGGAAGTAAAATTTCTAATGAGTCACGGTGCTGATTGGACAAAATTTAATAATAAGGGAGTGTCCCCTATAATCTTAGCTATTATACGTGGTGATTTAAACACGGTGAAATCAATAGTACAGTGTGCTAACCAAAAATCGATAAAATCTCTTATAAATAAGAAAAATAAAGATGGGAACACGGCTCTCCATTACGCAGCTGGCTATAAAAAGTTTAAACTACCATTGAACCTAAAACAAAATACTAATATTGTAGAAGATCAAGATAAGATAATTAACTGTTTATTAGATGCTGGTGCTGACCATTCCATAAAAAATGAATGGGGTGATACACCTCTTTATCAAGCAGTTCAAAGTGAAAGATATAATATAGCAGCCCAACTTATTCAAAAGGGTAGCAATCCCTTAGAAAAAAATAAACAAGGAAATACTCCATTAGAGCAAATAATCTTGAAGATTCCTATGCACGATTCTAAGCTACATTATAATGTATCACCTATAGGTTCAAAAAGAGATACTTTATTAAATCTACTTGCAGAATTCATTTATGTAACCCAAACACCAGTTAGTGGAAAATATCAATTTAGAGATGATAAACTTTTTATTCTAAAAGAGGTTAATTTTATTTGCAAAGAATCAGCACCAGGTAAGCATGTATTCATCCAGAATGTAAATGAGATTCTAAAAGATCATGGGATACAATTGAGTCTTCCTCTACCCAAATTTAGAAAAAGAAAAGATGATGAGGGGCGCAGAAGCTTGGTCCCTTATAAAAAGCGTAAAACCAACCGTTGTGATGATTCAAGTGGTAAAAATCAAGGGACCTAATTTGTTTATTTAATCAATTAATCAATAGATTTATTTAGTTTTATTTGGTCATGGTATTTGATATTCCTTTGTGTATGATAATAGCTTTTTTATTGTCTATTGTCTTGATTGCTCATTACGCTATTAGAACAAGAGTCACTTCTTTTAGACCTTATGCTGTAGGGAATAGAGCATTTTCTACCGCTAACTTGATCGCCACTGTATTAGCTACTTATTATGGTGGCGGCACGATGATGAGTTATATCACACAATTTTCTGATGGAATTTTCTGGGTAAGTTGGAGAATTTTTGGTGTAATGGCTGCTTTTTTTACGCTCAGTTGGCTGAGTATGCGCATGGCTAATTTTATCTATCATATCTCCATGCCAGAGACAATGGGTCGTGTCTATGGAAAGTATCCAAGGATTATTACAGCTGTATTGAATATTTGTTATTCTACTGTTGTGATTGCTATGCAAATTCGTATTATGTCGCAGGTTATAGGTGTATGTATCACATCGGCTAGCCCATTAGCTATTACTATACTGACCACCTTACTAGTGGTTGCCTATGCTATCTTTGGTGGCATTCGTGCAATTGTCTTAACTGATATATGGCAATGTATCACTTTTTCTATTCTTATTTGCTGCTTAGCATGGTTTATGTTTAAAAAAACGGATGTCTCGTTTTCTGAAACCATTGTTCTTACCGCAGCTCAAAAAAAATTTGGGTTAAGCTATTTGTTGCTTCATGATAGAAAACTAGTAGCTATACTGCGGTATCTATCTACTTTTTTTTATTGCATAGAACCAACTTTTGTACATAATATTTACATGTCTTCTGGTATGCATCAATCGAAAAAAATGTTCTTATATGCTGGTATTTTAGGTGCAATTATTATGGTATGTTTGTCACTAGTTGGTTTATTTATTTCTACATGGGTGCCATCAAATTTATCAAAAATAGAAATTTGGGACTATATAATCGCACATAGTTCACCTTTATTAAAAGGGCTTATTTGTATTTGTATATTGGCCATGACTATGTCTACAGCTGATTCTAGGTTACATATTTGTTCAGTTATGGTCAGCTATGATATAGTACCCAATATATTGCCAATGCGTCTTAGAAGAAAACTTTCCCTTGTGGATCATTATAGAATAGCCCATATGGCTATATTGTTTTTGGCTATCGTGGCAATACCACTCGCCCTTACGAATAGTTATTTTATTGCAGATCAGTTCTCTCGTTTCTATGGCCGTTTGTATGCACCTATAGTCGTTGCTCCATTTATTTTGGCTGTTCTAGGCTTCCGCAGTGGCCAACGTACTGTTTTAATCGGTATGGTTGCAGGCGCATTATCTGTTTTTGCTTGGCGGAAGTGGATTTATCCTCTATTGGGAACAAATGATGGTCTTTTTCCTTGCATGTTGGTCAATGGATTAGTTATGTTAGGTATACACTACTTATGGCCACATCGCAATCATATAAAAGCCTCAAAGGTTCTGTCTTATTTTTTTCAAAAGAAGCATTAAAGATGCATTAAATTGGAATTTTAATTTCAAACTTAGTGTCGATCTTTGCTATTACTCCAAATTTATTGTCCTATTTTAAAGGATTTGGTTGATCATCGGAAATAAAATCAATATTTTTCTCTCCTAATTTTTTAGTCAACTACCCCTTAAGATTGACCAATTAGTAAGCTACTTCCAACATAAATCGTTCTTGGAGTAGTGCTATGGCACTGTTTTTTTTGCTTAAGTAGCTTAATTTTTCTTGATCTGTATAAGGTTTTTCGGGAACGATCTGGTTTACCACCAAAATACCTTGGACATTAATGGTAGGATGGCTCAATTTTTTTCGAATTGCAGGCAAGAGTTCTTCTTTTAAACTTTGTAGCAGCTCTACTTGTACTGGATTGATTAATGAAATGGTAACAACAGAACCTTCTATTTTGATGGGCTGACCCATAAGATGATAAGCAGCTATACAACCATTATTTTTAAGTTGTTTCCTATAATCAGCAAGAAAAGCCTGAACCATCTCTTCTGATATTGCTTCCTTCCCATCACATCTATTTTCTATTTTTTTTTTTAAATCGGGCGTATTTGATTTTTTCTTTTCAGCCAATGAAGCCTTTAGCTTTGATAAGTTAGGAATAGCTATGGTCTCTGGCTCTTGAGTAGATGGTATTGGCTTGACAGCCATCAAAGTATGGTTTGACTGGGCCGATGGCCCTACAGGTGATCCTACCAAATCAGCTGACTTAGATTTGGTTATAACCGCTTCTTTGGCGTGAACTGATTTGGGTAGTGGCTCTATTGTAGTTGCTGGAATAGATAGATGAGCAGTAGCTAATTCAATTAGTGCCAATTCTACATGCAATCTTTGGTGTTGACTAGATTTATATCCTATATCACACTGGTTTAGGCGTGTCAACGCTTTTAATAAAAAAGACATGGTACACCTAGTAGCATATTCAGCATAAGATGGACGGATATTATCCGTAACTTCTAAAAGTGGCAGCGTAGCGCTGTCTTTACAGACCAATATATTCCGTAAATGTTCGCCTAATCCTACTATAAAATGGTGCCCATTAAATCCTTTGCGTAAGACCGTGTCGTATAGGGAAAGAACCGCAGAAATATTACCTGTTAAACAAGCTTCTGTACATTTAAAATAATAGTTATAATCCAGGATTTGAAGATGATCACGTGTATTGGTATAGGTAATTCTACCGTCTATACCTCCAGAAGTAGTGATCAAATCAAACATAGAAAGCGCATCCCGCATCGCACCTTCTGCTTTTTGGGCAATCAGCTGTAATGCAGATTCTTCATAATCTATAGATGCTTGATTAGCAATTATTTTAAGCTGTGTAACAATATCTTCTAATTTAATTCTGTTAAAATTAAAGATTTGACAACGAGATAAAATAGTAGGTAAAACTTTATGCCGTTCTGTAGTAGCTAATATAAATATAGCATAACTAGGGGGTTCTTCAAGTGTTTTAAGTAAAGCATTAAAGGCAGCATTAGAGAGCATATGGACCTCGTCTATAATGTATATCTTATATTTACCCGTTTGAGGCCCGTAGCGCACCTGACTCACTAGGTCACGCATATCTTCTACAGAGTTATGAGAGGCTGCATCTAACTCATAGACATGTAGTGCGCGATTGCTACTTAAGCTAAGGCAATTGGCACAATGGTTACAAGGCTCTATTGCTGGTGTAACTTTTAAGCAGTTGATGGCTTTGGCCAATATACGCGCACAAGTCGTTTTACCCACACCACGCGGACCACAAAAAAGAAAAGCGTGCGCAAGCTGTTGCGTAGCTATTGCATTCTTTAGTGTGGTTGTAATGTGGGACTGACTGATTACATCTTTAAAAGTAGTAGGACGATATTTTCGTGCAGAAACTACAAATTGGGCCATGAGAACACTTTAAACGATAGCCTATTGGCTATCCTTGAAAAAAAGATTTAATCCGATCAAAAAAACTTTCTTCTTTCTTATTTGGCTTAGGTATAAAGTTTGGCGAGCCTTGAAGAGAAAGTAGAATATCCTTTTCTTCTTTTGTAAGCTCTTGTGGAATCCAAACTTGGATAAAAACCAACTGATCTCCCTTTTTACCATAACCATTTATATCTGTAATACCCTTTCCTTTTAATTTAAATACTTCGCTACATGGTGTTCCAGGTGGAATTTTAAGCCGAACTTTGCCATATATAGTAGGGACTTCCATTTCACAACCTAGTGTGACATCTATAAAGCTAACGTGTAAAGTATAACAAATATTATTGCCTTTACGCTTTAAAAGATCGTTTTCTTCTTCGTCTATTTGGACAATCAAACTACCTGGTGTACCCCCACGGAGTGGGGCGTTGCCTTTGCCACGTAGGGTCAGCTCCATATTTTTTTTTACTCCCTTAGGTATTTTAAAGGTAATAAGATCTTCTATAAACTTTCTTCCTTCTCCTTGACAATCACTGCAAGATGTTTTAATACGGCTACCCGTTCCCGTACAGTGGTTACAAATGGCTTCTGTAAGCATATTGCCCAGCATGGTTTGGGTCGTTTTACGAACCACACCTTGTCCTTTACAGGGGACACATTTTTCTACAGAAAGTCCATTTTCTGCTCCATTACCGCCACATGCTTCACAAAGTGTATAACGTTTTACTTTGACTTTTTTTTCGGTACCTAATGCAACTTCTTCAAGATTTAGCTTGATTCTTATGCGTAAGTCTTCGCCACGATTAGCGGCCCGTTGTGTTCTTCTTCCGCTACTAAAAAAACTACCAAAAGGAGAATCTTGAAATAGATCATTCAAATCACCCTCAAAAATATCATCGTTATAAGATCTGCCTCCTCCTTGGCATCCACTTGTACCAAATTGATCATATTGCTGTTTTTTCTCTGGGTTACTTAGGACATCATAGGCTTCTGTAGCAGCTTTAAATTTCTCTTCTGCTGCTTTATTTCCTGGATTCTTATCAGGATGGTATTGCATCGCTATCTTTCGATAGGCCTTTTTAATCTCTTCTGCAGTGGCATTGCGTTCTACACCCAGAATATTGTAATAATCTTTTTCCATTTATACTCCAATTATAACTTTAGCGAAGCGTAGCACATATTCATTAATTAGGTATCCTTTTTCTACTACTGTTACAATTTTTCCTTGCATTTCCAGATTATCTACTGGTTGCTGCATAATCGCTTCATGCAGATCAGCATTAAATACACTGCCTTTTTCTATGGCTATTTCTTGTACACCATACTTTTTTAAAAGTCCACATAATTTATCATAAATTAGTTTGATGCCTTCAAGATCTTGAACAACTGCTTGTCTACCCTGCAGAGCCATTATGCATCGATCAAAATCATCTATAATTGGTAAGAGTTCTTTTAGTGTTTGCTCGTTGGCCTTATCGGTAAGGGCTATACGTTCTTTAGTGGCTCGCTTCTTAAAATTATCAAATTCAGCATAAAGGCGAAGGTATTTGTCATTTGTTTCCTTCAGTAGTGATTGCAGCTGCTGAAATGAACCTATATCACGATTCAATATTTGCTTATCTGCATTATCTAGTCTGTCACCTGACTGACAGCAACCCATATGGAACTCTGTTTCTCGTGGATTGTTACAATTTATTTGATTTTCCACCTCTTGTGCACCACAGCAGCATGGTTCATCCATCTCTTCTTGACCACTACAGCAACATGACTGACTGGTTTTTGTTCCTCCTTTACAGCAATTTGTTTGGTTGTTATCTACTTCTGATGCGCAGCATCCTGTTTCGTTTGTATGTGTATCTTGTAACTTCATGCTTTATAATGTTATTGAATATGATGAGATGGCCTCATGATTGAAATATAAAAGTTAAAAGTAACCGCTTGCATTAATGCTATATGGTTATGCAATTTTTTTGCCAAATGCTTTTAATAGTGTCAATTTGTCATATCAAACGACACCCTGCTCTGGATATTTGCCTAGTATGTTTCGATAAAAACTTTGAATATTTGCTATATCCTTTTCTATATCACCTGTGGGATAGAAAGTTGGACCCAATCCCATTTCTTTTTTGGCATAGTGTATATATCCTAAAATGATTGGAACATTTGCTGCTTCAGCCAATCTATAAAATCCTGTTTTCCATCGTTTTACATAGCTTCTTGTACCTTCGGGTGCAATGGCTAGTATAAGTGCATCTTCGTTATTGAGCATATCTGCCATTACAGCTACCATATTGGTGTGCTTGGTTATTTTATTTCTATCTATTGGAATAGCACCCAGCTTTTTCATTAGGTAGGAAAGTGGAAAAAACATTACTTCTTTTTTTATGGCAAATCTAATCGTTACATTGGGATGGCTAAGTTTAAATAACATGCCATAAAAAAAATCCCAATTGCTAGTATGTGGCGCCAATGCTATGACTGCTTTTTTCCAAGTGGTTGGATGGGTTGTGTTGTTGATTTTCCAACCTAAAAACTTAATAAGCGCCATTGCAGATTTTTGCATCCAACTCCTTGCTGGCTTGATCGTGCTACTTTTGGAAGTCATGATGTGATGCCTTTCATTTAAGATCGACCACGATGTTATTGGGTAAAATGTAATATAAAAACTTTACTTTAGGGTCTTCAGTACACTGCTACAAAATGTAATTGTCTTGCCCTAATGTTATCGCTTGTATCTTTTTTCGAAAAACAAAGAAACAAATTACTTACTCAAAGCTATTAAAATTAATTTAAATATAATATGTACCATCTATCAGTGACATGGTAAAGTTGGCCATTTTTGTGATGATTTATTGTTTATGAAAGAAAAAAATGGTAAAATTGTAATGGTTATAATCCTCCTTAGCTCAGTTGGTTAGAGCATTTGACTGTTAATCAAAGGGTCGCTGGTTCGAGTCCAGCAGGGGGAGCTTAAACTATAGCAGGTTTTTAAATCGTATTTTGTCTTCAGTGTTTGTAATAGGCCAAGAATGAATTTTCTTTTGCAGCAATTTGAGACCTATCTCCGTTTGGAGCGTTTACTTGCCAACCATTCTATCAAAGCCTATCTTTCTGATATAACAAAATTTACCCAGTTTTTGTTGAATAAAACAGTCACACCACTGGCAGTTGATAGCGCTCATATTCAAGAATTTTTAGCTAAACTACACCACATCGGTATAAAGACTACCAGTCAATCCAGAATGCTTTCTAGCTTGCGTCTTTTTTACAAGTTCTTATCCTTGGGTCACCATCTTACTAAGGATCCTACTAAGCTTATAGAAAGTCCTCATGTAGGCAAACATCTACCATCTGTTTTGTCTACATGGGAAATTGAGCAGATCATTAAGGCGATAGACCATTCTACGCCAATCGGTGTACGCAATCGAGCCATCGTGGAAACGCTTTATGGTACAGGGATACGTGTTTCTGAGCTGATCTCTTTAAAGTTAAGTCATATCTACTTCGAAGAAAAATTTATACGTGTAATTGGAAAAGGTAATAAAGAACGTTTGATACCTATTGGTGGTATGGCGCTAAAATATATTAAACTTTATATCGAGGGAGTGCGTGGCCATATGGAGATAAAACCTGGATGTTTAGATATTCTGTTTTTAAATCGACGGGGAAACAGTCTGACTAGGGTAATGATTTTTTTGATGGTGCAGGCACTTGCTAGAAAATCTAAAATCAAGGTAAAAGTAGGACCTCATATTTTTAGACATTCTTTTGCTACACATTTAATAGAGGGAGGTGCAGATTTACGTGCCATACAGGAAATGTTGGGACATAGTGCGCTTACCACTACTGAAATATATACCCATTTGGATAGAGATTATCTTAAACAAATCATGCAAGATTATCACCCAAGAAGTCGCTTAAACTTTGACAACAAGTAATGTTGGTCTTATAAATTCAATTTCAAAACAATAAAAATAAAACTAAAGGAAACAATTTTCTTATTTTTTTCTCCGATTTTTCACTATGCTTCAAATGGATAAAAGTAAATGCAACAGAAGATGGTTTTATAACTTTTAAAAATTTTATTTAAATTTCCTTTGGAATTGATCTTTACAGATTATAAACTCAAATACTGAACACTATGCGTAAGTGGTTTATCCCTATAATATTCTTTCTGCCAGCTAATTTTTCAATTGTAGAATTTGAAAATAAGAATATTAATTTTATTAATCTTTTAAGAGATATACCCATTACAATCGTTGCACCTGCTTCAGGTGTCAATAAAAATGAGTTAACTACTTTGAAAACCATCACCTCATTGCAATTAAATATACCCAATGGATCCTTTGATCAACGCCGATCTATTTTTCATTCTAATAGTGATGAAGTAAGATTTCAATACCTAAAAGATGCACTGTTTGATAACACCAATCGTGTAGTATGGACATTACGTGGAGGATATGGTGCTGCTAAGTTGATACCTGCTTTAGAAAAATTAACGATACCTGCCAGAGACAAATTTTTTATAGGATATAGTGATATAACTGCGCTCCATATTTTCTTTACACAAACATGGGGCTGGAAAACCATTCATGGCAGTGGAATAGTTGAAATACTTAAAAGTGATAAAAAACGGGCTAATTTTACAAAGATAGCTGAGATCATTTCCGGAAAAGTTAAACAGGCTACGGTTGATCAACTATTTCCGATTAATGCAGCAGCACGATCTATTCATACTGTAGATGGTAAACTTACAGGTGGCAATATGACCGTTCTGCAAACAGGTATTGGTACAACTTGGCAAGTAAAAACAGAAGGGAAAATTCTTTTTCTGGAAGATACGCAAATAAAACCTTATCAACTAGATCGTACCTTACTCCATTTTAAACAAGTTGGTCTACTAAAAAATGTAAAAGCCATACTATTTGGCCATTGTGGCACTGATAATAAAGATATTATAACAACACTGAATCAATTTGCATCTATTTTATCTATCCCAGTCTTTAAAACAAACAGGTTTGGACATGGAAGCACAAATGATCCGATTATTTATAATACCATTAGTCAAATTGTTCTTGTCCAAGACGGTAGCTTTAAGCTAATTATGAAAGTATAAATTTCCCGAATACTTAAAAGAAACTAAGATTTAGTACAAAACATATTGTTATACAGAAACCATTGCTTTAATAGCTGGATGATATAGGTAGTGTAACAATGTAAAATCCTCATAAGCAAAACTAAATAAATCTGTTATCCTTTGGTTAAGTTGCATGGTAGGTAATGGATAAGGAGAACGTTTCAGTTGTAACCTTGCTTGTTCTAGGTGATTATAGTATAAATGTGCATCACCAAGTGTATGAATCAACGTGCCAAGTTTTAATTGGCACACTTGCGCCATCATCATCGTAAGGAGTGCATAAGAGGCAATATTAAAGGGAACCCCTAAGAAAACATCCCCACTACGTTGGTAGAGTTGACAAGATAGTCTTCCATTTGCTACGTAAAATTGAAAAAAAGCATGACAAGGTGGCAATGCCATTTTAGAAATTTCACCCACGTTCCATGCACTTACCAATAGCCTACGTGAATCAGGATTAGTTTTAATTTCCTTTATCATTTCGCTTATTTGATCAATTTTTACACCTGTTGCTGTAGGCCAGCTTCGCCATTGGTGGCCATAAATAGGGCCTAGGTTTCCCTCCTTGGAGGCCCATTCATCCCATATGGTAACGCCATGTTGTTGTAAATAATGTACATTTGTATCACCACTTAGAAACCATAGTAATTCATAGATAATAGAGCGTATATGGACTTTTTTAGTGGTAAGTAGTGGAAATCCTTCTTCTAGGTTGAACCGCATTTGGTAGCCAAAAAGACTCTTTGTCCCCGTTCCAGTCCTATCTTTTTTGTCAATTCCTTCTGCTAAAATATGTTGTAGTAATGTTAAATATGGTTTCATGGTATGAGACCGTTGTATAGATGGTTGTCAATTCTAGAAAATATTCTTATACGTACGTTCTATATATATAATATTTTTTAATTTGATAATCAATTATAAAAATTAATAAAATTGATTTTATATATAGTTGTATACGATAAATATATGTATGTATATTGTTATTATTATGGTTATCAGTTTTATATCTTATAAACTACTTGATAAAATCAAATAAAATAGCTAATGCTTTAGCAAAAAACCATAAAATAAACATGTTAATTTAGTGTAAATCAGTAATAAAAATACAAAATCTACCTGTTATGCTCAAAGATCTATATAAAAAACTATTGTTTTTACTATATGTAAGATCAAATCTTAACTCATATATCCAACCTAGTATAAATTAAACTAATCTTTTGACAGCCAATGCATTGGTAAGTTCTATAAATTCATCCACACTTAGTTCCTCTGCACGTTTATGTAATAAACCGGGATAACATCTGTTTGATAGATTTAATCCCGCTAGTGCATTTTGTAATTTTTTGCGACGGTGTTGAAATCCCCTTTTTACTACTTGGAAAAATAGTGGTTCATCACATGACAGTTTTTGTACATTATTACGATGCATGGTAATAACCGCAGAATCTACCTTAGGAGGGGGAAAAAAACGATCAGGTGGTACGGTAAAATGGTATGCGATAGTATAAAACGCTTGTAAAAGCACACTAAGCATGCCATAGATCTTATTACCTGGTTTAGCAGTGATGCGTTGTGCTACTTCTTTTTGAAACATGCCTACCATTTCACTTACTACATTACGGTTATCCAAAATTTTAAAGAAAATTTCAGAAGAAATATTATAAGGGAAATTTCCAATAATCGTTAACCGTTTCTCTTGAAAATGTTCTGTTAGTGGAAGCTTTAAAAAGTCTGCTTCTATGATGCGATCACTTAGAGAGGCATATTTCTTTTTTAGATAGGGTATAAGATCCCTATCTACCTCTACAAGGTATAAACGAGCAATAGCCTTATGACGCAATACATCTGTTAAATTGCCCTTACCCGGTCCGACTTCAATTACCGTACCGCCTAAACTTTCATCTGTTAATAGATTGGCTATTTGACTCGCTAAAGCTGCATCTCTTAAAAAATGTTGACCCAATGATTTTTTAATTCTTATAGAGGTTGACATATTGGTGTATACTAAGGCGCATTGATCAATTCTTTAATTTTCTTACGCAAAGCATGTTGGTCTATATCTTGCGATTTTTTGAGTAGAAACTTCAATAACCAATTATACTTTTCCAGAAGATTTTCGTATTTCTGTTCAAGTTGAAACAATTCTGTACGGGCGTCATCTGGAAGCGTTCTATCTGACTTCATTTCAGGAAAATGTACTGTAAAATTATAGTGCAACACCTTTCCCAAGGTCAATATAAAGTCATAGCTTAAATTTTTCTCTTTAAATCTGTTGTAGAGCGTATTTCTACTTATACCTATTTTTTCAGCTAATACTGAAATAGAGATACCGCTTCTTCTCACTACATTTTCAATAATTTCTCCTCTATGTTGCATCTGGCATTGGCAAATTAATAAGTAGGAAAAAACATAATGATGAGGGCTTCCCATTGATCTTTATCTTTGAATGTTGAAAACATTCAAAAAAAGTACCCTGTAATTGTAAATGGAAATCATATAGGCAATATAAATATTTGGCACTTTATTTTAAATAAAATCTTAATACAAAAATTATACATAATTTAACTTTTTTAAAATAATTTGGGCTAAAATGTCCGATACATCCATTATAGTAATAGATTTATTTAATTCTTGTTGCATAGATGTTACTCCTTTAGATATACCACAGGGTATAATTTGATCAAAAGGGGTCAGTTCATTATTTACGTTTAGGGCCAGTCCATGCATGGTGATCCATCTGCTTACTCTAATTCCAATAGAACAAATTTTTCGGTCGAACGGTTTACTATTTTTATCTGCTTTTAGCCATACACCTGTTAAGCCAGGTAAGCTAGTGGATGGAATATTAAAATGGGCTAATATTTCTATAACAGATGCTTCAAGTAAGCGAAGATAACGGTGTATATCTGTGAAAAAAAATTCTAAATCAATAATAGGATAGACTACCAATTGACCCGGCCCATGATAGGTAATATCCCCGCCTCTATTTACATGATATAAGGCAATTTTCTGTCTTGCTAAGGTAGCTGTATCCACTAATAAATGGTTCATAGATCCCCTTCTGCCTAAAGTGTATACAGGAGGATGTTCACAAAAAATCAAGTAACCAGAAGCTGCTGGTTGGCTAAATGGATCTACCATAGCACGCCCATGTTTTTGATCAACCATGGTTTTATAATGGGCCTCCTGCATTGCTAACGCTTCTTTATAATCTATTAAACCCAAGTGTTTTATAATTATTACTCTATTTTGTACCATTTATCCTATTTTTGGTTACTTATTTGAATCTACTCCCTTAAAAACTTACACTACTTCATGCCATCAGAACAGATATCATTTACTAGATCTCCCTACTTAATAATAATTGGATAAGAAACAAAAAGTATTATATTTGTCTTTTATAGAAAGAAGCTAACTAAGCTATTCCTTTATTCAAAATTTAATATTTATTGGTAGATAGGTTTAATCATAAATTAACTAGGAAAATGCAAAGGCGTTCTAGGTTTCAGTTTCACAACAAATAAATGCAATCTTCCTAAATAACCCTTAATCAAATGAACAAAATACAACGAAAATATACATTTTCAATGATTAAGCCTGATGCAGTTCAAGCCAATCATATTGGGGCTATTCTTTCTATGATTGAAAAAGCAGGTTTTTCCATAGATGCCATCACTATGCTTCAGTTAACGCCAGTTGTTGCTGAACATTTTTATGCTGTCCATTCAGATCGCCCTTTCTATAAAGATTTGTGTGCATTCATAGCTTCTGCCCCTGTAGTAGCTATGGTTTTGCAAAAAGAGAACGCTGTAGCAGATCTACGGAGACTAATGGGCGCTACTAATCCAGTAGAAGCTGCTGAGGGTACCATTAGAAAAATATTTGCTACCTCTATTGACTATAATGCTATTCATGGCTCAGATTCAGATGAAACAGCTGCATCAGAAATCTCTTTCTTTTTCTCTGGCTGTGATCTCCTTCTGAAAAAGACCTCTACTGCATAGTATGTTGATAGTCAATATATCTTTTATTAAGAACCTTAAGTAGGTTGATGTTTGGGTAAGGTTTCCCCTGCTTGTGCGATTTAATTTTTGTTGGATGGAAAATTTATTTCATCTTTAGTTTTATTTTTTAAGCAATCATATGGATTCCATCCATTTACAATAAGTTGCTCGTTCAGTAATCAGTTACACTAGTAAATTTTTCTTCAATGGTGTCTTTTGCGCTTTTGGCAAATTATTAGTCATATGTTTCACGTGGAACATTTTTAAATTTATGGTACTTGAATATGATATTATTGTAGTAGGTGGTGGCCACGCAGGTTGTGAAGCTGCTACAGCTGCTGCGAAATTAGGCGCTAAAGTTTTATTGGTTACTATGAGTTTACAGACAATTGGTCAAATGTCTTGTAATCCAGCTATGGGAGGTATTGCGAAGGGACAGCTTATTCGGGAAATAGATGCCTTAGGAGGATTTTCTGGCATTATAGCAGATCAGTCGGCTATTCAGTTTAGAATGTTAAATACCTCAAAAGGGCCAGCAATGTGGAGTCCTCGGACACAAAATGATCGAGGCTTATTTTCAATATGTTGGCGCAGGGCGCTTGAATCGTTGCCGAATCTAGATTTTTGGCAAGATATGGTGGTCTCATTGCTGGTAAAAAATGGCAAGGTGGAGGGTATTCAAACTGCACTAGGTATTACCATAAAAGGTTTCGCTGTAATTTTAACCAATGGTACTTTTTTAAATGGAATAATTCATATTGGTGCAAAAAAAATGGCTGGTGGTCGTTCTGGAGAAAGAGCTGCTACGGGTATAACTGAACAACTGCAAAAACTGGGTTTTCAAACAGGAAGAATGAAAACAGGAACCTCACCTCGTGTAGATGGTAGAACATTAGACTACAACAAAATGGAAAAACAACCAGGTGATCCTCTGCCAGGTACCTTTTCTTTTTTAAATACTGCTCCGCTTATAAAGCAAAAAAAATGTTATATTACCTATACCAATTCAACTGTCCATAACCTTATTAAGGATAATTTAGCAGATGTGCCCATCTACAATGGTCAAATTCAAAGTACAGGTCCCCGGTATTGCCCTTCTATTGAGGATAAGGTATATAGATTTGCAGATAAAGAGCGCCATCAAATTTTTGTAGAGCCAGAAGGATGGCATACTATTCAAGTCTATGTAAATGGACTTTCTACCTCATTACCAGAATCTATTCAATTAAAGATGTTAAGGGCTATCACGGGCTTTGAAAAAGTAAAAATGATCTGCCCTGGTTATGCTATTGAATATGATTATTTTCCTCCTACACAGTTGCACTATACACTAGAAACCCAATTGATTCAAAATCTATACTTTGCAGGGCAAATCAATGGAACAACTGGTTATGAAGAAGCTGCCTGTCAGGGCCTAATGGCAGGGGTCAATGCATATAGAAAAATGCATGAGCTTAGTCCAGTAGTATTCAAGAGATCTGAGGCTTATATTGGTGTTTTAATAGATGATTTAGTGGCCAAAGGAACAGAAGAACCTTATCGAATGTTTACATCACGGGCTGAATTTCGCATTTTACTCAGACAAGATAATGCAGACTTGCGTTTAACAGAATTGGGGTATACTATAGGATTGGCTGATGAAGAAAGACTTCAAAAAGTTTATAAAAAGAAAAAAGATCTAGTTTCTATCTTTGATTTTTTGAAAAAGTGGAAGATACAGCCAGAAATGATTAATCCAATCTTAGCAGCACAAGGGGGAAGTTTAATAGATATCCCACAATATGCTGATGGGTTGTTAAAAAGACCAGAGGTTGATTTGAATGATCTGCTTCAATTGGACAAACAGAAAAGTAATGCACTATCTACTTATGGAGAAGAAGTGTTGCAACAAGCCAATATTCAGGTTAAGTATGAAAATTATTTTCAAAAAGAAAAAGAACTTGTAGAAAAAATGGAACAATTGGAGCATTATACCATTCCACTTGATTTTAATTATACAAAACTTAAGGCAATTTCTGCGGAAGGATTAGAAAAGCTTCAAAAAGTAAGACCTGTTACCTTAGGGCAAGCTTCACGCATAAGCGGTGTTCGTCCGGCTGATATCTCTATTTTAATGGTTTATTTAGGAAGGCAATTAAAACAGTTATATCCTAAAAAGAACTAAAATAGATTAATAATCTATCGGCTTAGACTTGGTTATATTGCTGTAAAGATGAAACCTATAGGCTTATGTCAAGCAAGTCGTATATTTTTATATATACTTTTTTGATATATTTTATTTTTTTTATAGATTATGGATTGGCACATTATATAATGTGCCAATCCATACGGTAATAAAATCCGCTTATGGTTTATTCCCTATTATTTTCTTTGGTATATATTAAATATTGGTTTTGTTGTCTTAGTTGCGGAGTTCTTTCTGTAATCAAGGAGTAAAAAATAAAAAATTGGGAGCTATTTATATATAATTTGTAAAATTTATGCGAATAAGTCGCAGTATAATATGGGAAAAATCGTAGCGATTGTAAATCAAAAAGGTGGGGTTGGTAAAACAACTACTGCTATAAATCTAGCAGCAAGTCTTGCTATTTTAGAAAAAAAAACCCTTCTGATTGATATTGATCCGCAGGCAAACGCAACTTCTGGTGTGGGCATTAAGCCAGAAGAAGTAGCACATAGTATCTATGAATGCATTGTAGAGACTGTAGATCCGAAGCTATTGATCCAATCTACCACTATACCCAATCTAGACCTTTTGCCTTCTCATATCAACTTAGTAGGTGCAGAAGTAGAGATGGTAAGCTTTAAAAATAGAGAAGGTCGCATCAAATTAGCCTTAAAGTCCATAACGCCCATTTATGACTACATCATAGTAGATTGTGCGCCCTCTTTAGGATTAATCACCATCAATGCACTTACCGCTGCAGATTCTTTAATTATACCGGTCCAGTGTGAATACTTTGCATTAGAGGGGTTGGGAAAGCTATTAAATACAACTAAAATTATTCAATCTCGCTTGAATCCTAACCTTGAAATAGAGGGTATATTAATGACAATGTATGATGCGAGGCTTCGTTTGGCCAACCAAATTGTAGCAGAAGTTAAAAAGCATTTTCAGTCCATGGTCTTTGAAACGATTATCCCAAGAAATATTAAATTAAGTGAGGCTCCAAGTTTTGGTATGCCAGCAATTATTTACGATGCAGATAGTAAAGGTGCCGTTAGCTATCTTAAGCTTGCGGAAGAAATCACGGGTGGCGTTAGAAATAATAAAACTGATTAAATTATGGAGCCTATAAAAGGAAATCGCGTTTTAGGTAGAGGGTTAAGTGCCTTATTGCAAGGTGCCCATACAGAAACAGCTTCTAATGCTTCTGACCATTTTTTTAAAATGATTCAAATTGGATTGATTGCTACCAATCCTTTCCAACCTCGACAAGATTTTAACCAAGCAACACTTAATGAATTAAGTGCCTCTATAAAGTTACATGGGATTATACAACCGCTTACCGTTCGAAAATTAAGCAATCATACCTATCAGTTAATAGCTGGTGAAAGGCGTTTGCGTGCAGCTAAATTAGCAGGCTTAGAAGAGGTACCTACTTATATACGTTGTACGGATAATCTTCATATGCTAGAGGTTGCACTTATTGAAAATATCCAACGTGATGCATTGAACGCGGTTGAAATTGCATTGAGCTACCAACGTTTGCTGACAGATTGCAACCTTACGCAAGAAGCATTAGCCGAACGGGTTGGGAAAGATAGAACCACTGTAAATAATTACCTTCGCTTGCTTAAATTGCCACCTGATATTCAAATTGCGCTTCGAGACCAAAAAATTTCTATGGGTCATGCAAGAGCACTGATTAATTTGCAAACACCAGAAATGCAGTTAAGTTATTTGAAAAAGATAATAGAAGGTGCGCTTTCCGTACGAGAAGTCGAAAAATTGGTGCAAGACCTCTCTGCCATTGGCCATTTGAAAAAAACAACTACTAAGGTACAGCTTAATCCCTCTTTTAAAAAAAAGTTGCAAACCACAACGCATCAATTAAGTCAGCAACTTAATACAAAAGTAATTATTAAAGCAGATACACAAAAACAAGGAGAAATTAAGATTTTGTTTGATTCTGAGGAACAACTAGGAAGAATTTTGTCTATTATATCAAATATAAAACAAAAATGAAGCGGTCTTCTCATTTTTTTTTAAGCGCAATAGGATTTTTTTATTTTACTTACTTCAGTTGGGCTGTTTCTTCACCGGATAAATCCATTCTATGGAATGTGGTCAACTGCCCAATTAGCCCATATGTTCATACATCTAATCCTCTTTCTTCTGAAGAGATAGAGGAAAGACCATTATGGTCTAAAATCATGCGTACAGAAGCCATGGTCCAACGGGCCTGGGTTACTTCTATGGTGGTTCCTGGGTTAGGGCAAGTTTATAATAAAGATTACTGGAAAGTCCCCTGCCTTTACTTGGGTTTTGCTTTGGTTGGCTATAAAATCTACTCAGAACATCAAGAAATGCATAAATATAAACGAACCCTGCTTCTTGATGATCATCCATCTAATCCACTTCGTGAGTTTTCCCAAAAACGTATTCGGGAATGTGAACGCACGCGTAATCTATTTATTATAATTGCGAGTGCTTGGTATATATTGAATATATTTGACGCTTATGCAGGTGCACATGATAAAACAGTGAATTTTATAGATGATATTGGTACTAAATCAACTGATTTACCACAAAACAACCATCTAAAATAAGCAATTCTATTGCTTTTATATAGAAAATTTAATATAGAAATGTACAAGACGTCTGTAACAGGCTGATGGTATAATTTTTGCTGTTTTTTGTTATAAATAGACATCATTATAGCTAAATGAGTACCCGTTCAAGACTGTGGTTTTTAATGGATTAAAGTTAGTAGCTGTTGAAAAGGATTTAGTTTTTGTTGTTTCCAAGTTAGGTACAAAGAAATGACCCTTTCTAAGAAAGCATTACCGCGATCTGATTGAGTGAAGTAGGAATTTTTACGATAAGAGACGTAATGTCTGATTTGTCGCTCAGCCAAGTTATTAGTCAAAGGAATATTTAACGGGTCCTGGTAAAATTTCCACAACATAGGTTCTGCTCGCATTATATTTTTGGCTACTCGACTAGCATGGA
>ENA-UOVY01000290-UOVY01000290.1-plant-metagenome-genome-assembly--contig:-NODE-290-length-29985-cov-609.155028_pt1 | contig 29985 bp, 19 predicted proteins | sample MGYA00249840_ERZ761561 | MGnify/ENA primary metagenome ERZ761561 (study PRJEB28882, sample SAMN05720143) | plant metagenome | isolation source: Guanajuato, Mexico | place: Mexico:Guanajuato, Mexico...
GAGAGAGGTGCTGACACTTATCTCAAGAGAATGGAACATGACAAGAGATATAAAGCTGACGTTTGGTCTTGAAAGTGAGTTAACACCCCATTAAAGCCGATATCATTGACCTATGAAGAGTCCCTCTCTCTATCTCTGGACACAAACTAGGCGAGTTGGAGTTTTCAAAATTTTCATTTCTGACTAGATCATGACACTCCAAATGAAGTTCCAACAACATTTCTGTTCACCTTCATGATTTGTTGTTGTTGTAGAAGTTGCTGAAGTCAGCCTTAAGAACAATCTTAGTCTGAGGCTTGATTGGTGCACATAGGGTCGAGGATTGCTTTTTCGCAGTCTGTGTTGCTAACTTCTCCTTCCTGGACGAATCGATGGCCGCCCTCAAGCTCAAGGCGGAATTGTAAATCTCTTCCATCTCAGGCTCGAGCGACGCCTTGAATTGTTCAGGATAAGCTTCATTCAAATCATTAACGCACTTAAGCACAAAGCAGAGTAGTTCATTCCTTCTAATCGCAAAGGCGTCCGGCTTTGGAGATGTTTCAGCATTCTTTGGGAGGATCTTGAGCAGAGTGCCGATATAATCCTTCAATGTCTCAGGGCTGTCTTTAGCCATAAAAAAATCTATATCTCGGCGCATCGAGCTAAGATAGGCTTCAACGAGGGGCATATTCTGCGCCATCCTAGCAGTAGCTGTCGTGCTTTCGTACATCGTTCGGCTTAAATTTATCACCACGCTGGCTTTACCTCTGAACAAGCTTTTGACATATGGTTTAGTCTGGTCGCTGAAGCCCCAGGAATGTATGTCTCTAAAGCGACTGATAAATTTGGTGCCCACGGTTGCGTCAGCGTCAAAGGTTAGCAATCTTTGGAAGGTTTTCATGGTCGCATCCTTGATTTCGGGCTGATCTGTAACTAATTGAAGATTCCTCTCCATGATTGTTGAAAGATTGTAGATCCTAATTGAAAGACTTAGATAAGTAGCTTGGAGTTCGTTCAACCTTTCTTCGGTCCCCAAAAGATCTGCAAGGAGATCCAAGTCAAGGTTGATATGATGAACAATGTTCGACATAATATAAAGAACTACAGCGGGATTTTCCTCTCTTGAAATAGCCATTTTGAACATGATATCTAACACACTCTTGACGAGAGCCAGATGCTGGCAACGTTGCTCAAGTTTTGCCAGAATTCTGTATAGAGCGGCATAAAACTCTCGGACAATACCAAGATCATTTATGAAGATAGGTGCTGTGCCTGGATTTCGGAGCAAGATGGAGAGTGACTTGATAGCGAGCGTAGTAGCTTCAGGCAGGGACTCTTGGCGAATATCTGCCCTATTGTTATAGCTGCAAAGTTCTTTCAATAGGATACCGCAAACAAACTTTAGATGCTTATCTTTGTACGCATGTAGATAGGTCCTCTCAACATCATCCCGTTTCGGTAATGCTGAGATACCGATGGCGTGGTCAAATATAATGTTGTCAGCCTTACATAGCCAAATTGTTGAAGCAAGAGTCAATTTTGGCCAGACTGACTCGAAAAGGCCAAGAGCAACCTCTTTCGTATACACATGTTCATTATCTCGAGGTACATCAACCATTTTTGATTTAGGTATGATGAGGAGGGCATAGTCTTTGAGAGCTTCCCACCATTTGTCCGTAAGGAGCTCGATTTCAGGCTCTATCAACTGATCCAATAATTTGGAGGCACAAAAATCTTTGTCTAGTTCTTGTTGACTGGATTCCTTGGCCGCGATGTATAACTGAGCCCAAGAGCTAAGAATCTCAAGGCGCTCCTGCTCCAATTCACTCTCTGTATATAGCTTACTGTTTTGGTTTACATTCTGGCTCTCTAGTTTATCTATTGTAGTTTTCATCAATTGATAAGCTCGACTCAGGTTGTCATGGTCTCTCTCGACATTTCTTGTTATCCATAAACAGCAGACTTGGCAAGCTATTGCCGTAATGTAAGGAGGGGCGTCAGAGTTGAAGGCTGGTTTTAATGCAGATCTTATCTGGGTTCGATATTGTTCTAGAATAGAGTGTCCGGGGAACTCACGTTCCTCTATATTTGCGAACCTGTTGATGAGGGATTTGAACAATTCAAAACCTTGGATCTTCAGTTCATCATAGGGAGATGTTGCGGCTACAAAAGACAGTCTGACGAGATCGCCCAAGTGCTTCAACAAAGGGGATTTAGACGGCGATGCAGTGGTATATTGGTGAAGTAGTTGGCGGACAAGTTTTAGAGCTTTAACACGTATGGTCCATTTCACTGATTTAACGGCGAATTGCTCGGATAGATCTACAGCGTTAAACTGCTCATTGTCATCTGCATAGTCGGCATATATGCTCTCTTCGGTGTCTAGATTGCTCTTAGTGTCTCTATCGTTTGTTCTATGTAAATCCGCAGCCGTTATTATCTGCTTCAAAATGGAGAGCCATGATTGGATATCACTGAATTTATAATTATCAGAGGCCTCAATAAATCCTGCTATTTCTTTAATTTTCTCTGCCGCTATTTCATCTATATCGATAGTTTTACCTTCAGCCATTTCATATAAAAGCATGGACTCTCCGATCGCCGGCTAGCTAGGTCTTGGACCATTCGAAGTTCGTTCTTTGGAAATACAACGAGATCGTCCAGCTGGCACACTTGTCTCATCGAGCTTACAGCATCGTTGAGAATCATCCTTGGCTTCTGAGCGCTGTACTCACGACTAAAATAAATAAAGGTGTCATCAACTATCATGAACCTGAGCCACTCTTAGGAAATATCATGTGACTATTTAGCTCAAATCAATAATAACTCCATGAACACGTTTACTCTGATGAACGATGCACAAAGAATGTGTCGCTTAAAAACCCTGGACTCTCGGGTATATACTCATAAGAGGTGACTCAGGTATACGAGAAGCCTTTGACATAACTAGTCGGCCTTTCTCTTGTATAAGGTGCCATAGATATTTCGAAATCCGAGAGAACCCCTCACGTGGCTGTTGCACGCTTTTCGACTTTATCAAAGCTAGTTGAACAAGCACTCCGTCTTGCCACGATTCTAACCTCGAACCAATAGTAATATCATGTGGCAGAATCCATATTCGAGAAGAGACTGAGGTGCAGATAATCTGAGTACCCATGTTTAGACAAGAGTCAGAGGAAACGAAGCATGGGGAGAGACATGAGAACGAAGTTCTTTCCGACTTTGGATATGAGCAATGATGATAGGTTGGCAATTGTTACTAAGTGATTGACCAGCGCAATGACCTCCAAGAATCCTCATGTCTGTTTGATCCACTCGAATCAGCTTATCATGAATCTACTTGGTCATAGATCCATTGAATCTAAGTAACTCGTTAACCAGCTCTGGCTTGAAGTAAGAAACTTTTGAATTTTGCGAGAAGCCAAACTCAAAGTCTTTTATTCAATGTTGGGATATACCTATGTCGGCTGGTCAAAGATGCGACTATTCCTGTGGAGCATACCATGGGACGGATAGATCCTTTTGGCAAGCATCTGGGTCTAGTCAGCAACCATGAACGTCTGCTAGAGGTCCGCTGGACAAGCAGTTTGTGTTTGTGAGTTCAACGTGACAGTAGAAAGCTGCTCATGAAAGTCTCTCTGAGCCAAAGGATCATCGCAAAAACGACCCCGAGCTCTAGCGATGCTAGGTGGTATTTTGAGACATTGCGGCTTGATGGGCAGAATAGATGCATAAGAGATCTGATTTGTAGTCTCGTGTGCAACGAAGGTACTTCTTTTGCAATTTGAGATGGACAAAGCAGCGATGGGAGACGGATCTCTGGCCGCATTGATGAGTAGCACAATAGCAGGTGCTCGTTTCTCGATCCACCATCAGGGAGAGTTTTGAAATAAGATTCTAGAGCTCCAACCAAAAACTCGATGACCGTTGTTCGTTTGACATCAATGAAATCAAATTCAACTTTGATAATTTTTTGCTCAGTTTAGCTCAACTTTCGAAGTGTTCTAGTCTCTCTGCAGATCAAACAGAATCACATAAATCTCATTGTTCGAATTGTTCCAGTTCAGCGAGAGTTCTCCGTTGAACAAAGAAACTTAAGATCAGCCTTTTTGCGTCAACCACTCTGATGTTTTGGTTATGACTAGAAGGATAAAGCTATTCAAAGCTAACAAGATCCTCGTGATGGCTCAAAATCGAGTCTGCCGAAGCGCTGCTTCATGCGCTCACCTGGCAAAGATGAGAGAGCCCAGGGAGCTGGTGGCCGGTTTGCTGCTTTCTCACATACATCAACTGGTCGCGGAATCTGAACTACGAACTTGGCAACAAGTTGCAAAAGAGAACTCCAAGCGACAATCGATCGGATGTGAGGTTAGCATATGCATGCTGCAATCAGATGTCCTCAACTTGTCATTTTGAGATTGGGGCAAATGCGCTGCCAAATGCACTCCATCACCACAACCGCCAGCCCATCCAGCAGAATTTGAACTAGTTGACCAAACAAGATCAGACTATTCGTGGGCAAAACTGTTCCAGTCTTCTTAACTGGTATAGCTCATCCTCGTTGCTCTCAACTGGTCCCACCAGCTTCCTGACAAAAATGCGGTTCGTTTCATTGTCATCGGTTTAACAGCCAGTTGAGGTAGTGGGGATGGCAGCTGAGTTGGCTTCCGAAAGGAACGGCCATTGGATACACTGTGAGCGTGTGAGGGCAACAAAAAGGAAGAATTAGGAGTTCAATGTCACATCTCCGACGCAGCTCTCATCCATCGCGCAAGTAACCAGCACTACCAATTACCCCTAGACAAGCCCAGCGCCGGCAAAGCTAGGCGAGAGGTGAGAAGTGGCCGGTCAGCGGCTGAACTCTGGCAGACAAAACGCTCGATCGCATTCAACCACAAACAAGGCGGAAACGGAACCAGTGGCGAGTTTGCTCTATCGGATTGGCTAACCTGACAGGACAGCACATTACAGCCGAGCAACTTGGGCACAAACACAATTAGTAAAACAACCAACGAGACGATTCTCTCTTTCTCTTCTTTGCTTGGCCTCCTCTCTTCAACCAAAACTAAACCAAGAGTGTCCGCTATTTCGGGAGGCAGACAAGAGCTGATGCGTCTCTATTCGGCTCATCTATCTACTGCCAGGTAATCCAGTGCGCTCACTCAATCTCAAGCTCGTGTGAGCGCTTACCTGGACCCAATAAAATCAGCTGGAACGTTTCTGTTGCTTCAACTTTCACAAACCCTTCCAACTCCAATTGCTCCAGCCTGGCTGTCCAGTTAAACTTGTAATTGGCCGCGACGGCAAATCTAGAAATCAATGTCACTGGCAGCCAGCCGGACTCACCTGGCTCCTGATGGCGCCAAGAGTGCGCGGCCCTCACAAAGCTGCCCATCGGCCCGAAGTGCCCAATACAGAGAGACGTCATTGTGTTGGGCGCCTCCCTACGAGTCGCAATCCTCTCGCTTTTCGAGCTAAACTTTGAAGGAATTTAGCCTATCCTGTTAGCAGAATGAGCCTTCCAATGGACTTTAAGCTAGGGCTGGCTCGTTTGAAAGTCTTTTGTCGTCATTGTTATTGTTATTCCAACCACCATTATATGATCCATTGTCGATTTGGAAGCCTCAAACAACAAGGTTTCTCGCCGTATCGGCTTGTACGAGCCCAATTCCATAGGGAGCCGGCGCCGCCGCCGCAATGGCCCTCCTTTAGCCAGAATGGGCCAACAGTTTCCTGCAGACTGTTTTAGAGAGGCCGAACGATGACCCAAATGGGAGAGAATGCTTTGTGTCATCGAATCTGAATTGGATTCAGGATCGCGAGTTGACCTATCCGAGGGAGAAGCCCAGGGTGATTTTAACCCGTGACCAGTTTTTCTCACACATCCAGCCAACCTGATGGAGTCGGCCAACTGAGAACATCTATATTTTTCACCATGAATTGATGGCAGGCGAACAGCAGGAGCAGGATCGAGAGCAAAATGCAAACACAACCTCAGCGTTGGCGTCTTGAACCCCGCCAACCGATGGCCTTACGTGGGAAAGAGATTTGGTTGTCCGGATTGCGCCCAAGGTGCAGGCGAGCCACTCGCCTCCCGGACTCGGCAGTATGGTGCCAGCAATGAGAGAGCTAGCCAACCAATCATTCGTCCATCCATCCGTTGCGCCAGTTTCCCGTTTGGCCCAAGCGCATCCGCTGCTCCAGTTCCTCTCTCAAGGTATTGGCCATGTTCAAGGGCTCTACAGTGGCGGCGACAGTGGCAACAAGGTAAGGGGCAGGCGGCCAAGCGGGCAAACTGGCACCACCAAGTCCATCCCGAGAGTAAGCGGTTCCGATCAAGAGGACACGCATCGCTAGCCAGCCAGCCAGCCAACAGGCTAAGCCGTTGCACGGTCCCAAGGGCGCCGCCACTTGGCCCTCCGAACGCCAAGAGGCTTGCGATGGATGCGGCTCATCGCCGGTGATTAGATTATTGTCAGCCAGCTAGCCAGACAGCAAGGTAAACAGGCCGAAACCCTGGGCGCGTAAGTGGTGCTCGTCCGAAAACTCTTTCTCCAGCTAGAATAGGGCCAGGAGACATTTGTGGGTTATGGGTTTGGTTAGTCAGTCGATTGGAGGCAGCAGAACTATGAGCAAACAATTCTGTGCGCCACTTTGATTGATGTCAAGCTGGAAGCGTAAGCAAATGGCTTGTCTAGGGACGACAATTGCGCCCAAGTGTGGCGCGCCGATCCGCCTTTGGAGGCTGAGTCCGCCAGCAGACACGCTAATAACTCGGGGGATGCGGCCAACTGTACAAAGTCAACATTCTTCGGCGTGTCACCTGGCCGGAGGGAGGAGAGGGTGTCTAGTGTTTTACTTTTTAAACTAGCATTGAGTCCCGCCAAAGCTATTTCTTCACCACCTTCTCTCTCTACTCCATCCAGACGTCGCCTTGTGAGGCTCCCGAGCTGCGGCTGGTTCAGCCTCAGGCGAAGGTAAGGGCTTTTGTGAGGACGAGCGACGGGTCCATTCTTGTAGCCTTGCCGCTGGTTCTTTGGCGCCAGTCGGTTCGGCTGCCGTCCTCGCGGGAGGGGGAAGGGAGTGCGCGATGTGGGTTGAGCTAACAAGTGTTTTGTCTTCTCCCAAGAATCAAGTATATGCGCTCGCTCCCTTGGCTTCTGAAAGGCGGCCTTACTGCCCCTCCAAGCTGGTGGCTTCTTTTTCTAGCTGGCCTACGCTAGCCATTCAACTGCATTGGAAGCGGCGACCATGTTAGCGCTGAGGATGACGGCGAGGAGCTTGCCTGCTCAGGCTCAACAGGCTGCGTCGTTGTAAAACGGATATGCTCTGGGCAAGTGACAGAGGAAGAACAAAGCGAAGCCGCCTGCTCGCTTGCTAGATCAATAGTTAATCACACCTTTTACCTTGAATCAGTTGGCCTGAGATCACAAATTTGGCTCAATGAATTGGCCGCCACTTCGCTAAACTATTGCACAATAACTTGGACTCCGAGCTTAGCTTTGAATGGGCAGACCATTGATGCTCAGGTTGGAGGTGAGTCTTTTGAGTGAGGCAAGTGGATCGTCCGTTTGAGAGTTCGAGGGGGGGGGACAGGAAAACGAAGAGGACTGAGGAGAGAGAGACAGAGAAAAAATGAGCCACTGTTACGCGACATAGAAGCAACATTACAAGTCTGAATTACTGGACCAAAAGCGTGGTTGCTTGTTGGTTCGAGTTCGAGCTTGAATCGGTCAGTCAGGTTGAGTTTGAGGGGTTTAATCTCGAGCACCGCTTGTTGGAGCCAGCAGTCAGGTGGTCCGAGAGCTCTCGTTCAGGCAAGGCGCTTTCAATTTGAGATTGGAACAACATGTGAGGTCCGAGTATTGATTCGTTGGGAGAGAGAGAGAGAGAGACGGCGACAACAAGTGCTCGAGCTGAGATAAGCGAGTCAAGCAAGGAGCCTCGTGTGGGCCCCTAAGCCTCAACCATGTTGCTAACCGACGGCAACAAAACTGCCCCAAGCTGCTCTCGCGCTGCCACAACTAGAACAGGCGCAACCAGAGGTGCCAAGAAGCTTCAAGTAAAACAAATTACAACCCCGCGGCCACTGCCACCCATGCTACTACCACTATCACTATCACTGCTCCTCCAACTATGCTCGGCCACCTCGAATTTGAATCCAGTCTGGCTGACCAGCGACGAGAGGCCATTGGCCAACCAAGAGCAGCAAAGTGCCAACAACTCGAGCGGCTCCGGAAGCTCGGCAAGCTCAAGCACCCGAACGGGCGGCCAATTTGCACAAAGGTTGGGCGATCACTGGTCTGAGTCGGTCACTCCAAGCGCCGGCTTTGAGCACCAAATGGCCCCATCCTCCTTGCAACCTTTCATTGTGCCCCTCGAGAGTGAGGCACCTGCGAGCGGCAGACGGCTTGACTCGGACGCGGGCCAACTCCACTATGCTCGCCTCCCAAACAACTCGCTCGGGCGCGATGAAGTCGGCTCGCCCGATCTACAGCTCTGGAATCAAACCAACAATGCGCAGGTTCAATTTGACGAAGAGCACCAGAGCCAACCAGGTGCAGGCAGACTAGTTGGGCGCAATTCAACGCAACAACTTGGCGAGCGGCGCCAGGACAACGAAACCTCAACTCTGAGCCCCCAATACGAGTCGCCAACTCGAGCCGAAAACGAGATTCCGCTTGACCAAGTCTACGAGTATCCAGTCGTGGGCGGCAGTAACTTTAGCAGATCTAGTCAACGCCAACCCGGCCAAGACTTCACCATGTTCAACAATCACGAGCAACAGCAAGCGGCCTTGAATGACACTTTCAGTCACAGACGATTTCCAACAACAACAACCACGACGGCTCAATCTCTCGTTTACCATCCAAGCGACAAATGGATCCCAACGAGCACACAGTTTCCAACGTCGAGTGCAACCCGAACTGGTTTCGCTGGAGGAAATCGGCGTAAATTGCACAACTCTGGAACCCAATACGATCTCAGGGAGCGCAACAGATTTATGCTAAACAACTTGGGCGCAAACTCGCCGCTCCCCCTCTCTCATCCTTCTATCAACGAGCCTGACCAAATGATAAATGGGCTTGGCAAAGACCATAGAGGTTCGGGCCCAAACTCGTATCAGTTGGACAACGAGAATTTCCTGCAAATCGACTACGATCAAACCAGAGCAACAGCACCCGACTCAGACCAGACCACTGGCTCACAGAGCGGGTGGCTCCACTATGGCTTGGATTCGCCTCATAGACCTAAGTTTGGATCGAGCGGCTCCCTCAGGACAACTCCAATGCCACTTAGGACGATAAGCTCGGCCTCGCACGTATACCTGCCCCAGAGCAGCTTGGCAACGTTCGATTTACTCGCCGCTCGAGCGCCACCAATTGGACAGCAGACAGTGTCGTATCCAACGCGCAAACAGGCAAGGAGGAGAGCCCAAAGTGTGCAAACAATCCAAGGCCAGCCCGATGCAACGCAACGCACGAACTCGATGCTCTGGCCCCAAAAGGCCCAAATTGATCGCTCTCGACTGAACGGCCGGGCTCTTCTGGGCAACGGATACTCGCCAACAATCCTCGGCTCTTACACACGACCGAGCTCTCTTATGCAGAGCAAGCCGAAAAAATCCCTCCTCGGAGTGTTTGGAAATCGCGCCTACACCTTATCCGATTCGAGCCTCGCTCAGAGCTTGGAGAACTCTTTCTACGAGAACATGCCCAAACAACAGGAGCCTCGAGCGAGCAACCCTTACCTCAAGCCACCAAAGAGATGGAGCGCGGCCAATTACTATGCAATGGAGCCAGAGTTTCTGAATCAAGTGGGCGCAACTGGCGAAATATCCCAATCGGGAAGTTATGGTTACGGAACGCAGGCAGTACTACCCGCGCAAGCCTACACTAGACCGCCAACAATCACCGAGCAGCCCTATGGCTTTTTGCGCCCGCCAATCGCCTACTATCCAAACGGCGGCATTGCTGGCCCAAGAGGGGGCCTCTTGGGCTCTGTTTCGGTGCAGCAGCCAACTGTTGCGCCAGCTTCCGAACATTCGCTCGATAGATTCTATGGGCTCCACTCGCCGTCTGTCCATCCAGTTAGACGGCGAAGGTATCCCACTGGCTACGAGCTGCAGGGCGAGCGCGCCGTTGGGCCGAGTAGTGGCGAGCTCGCCAGCCATCCTCGGCCTGCCAGCTTCATCCCAGTGGTCGCAGTCTCAGTTACAAGGACCTCGCCCGCCCCAAAGGCGGCTCAGCAGGCCTATGAGCAAGGAGAGCAGATTGAGCTCAATCAGAACCTTGGGCCGGATCGCCTGTCGTCGCCAAACTCGAATCGAGTCCAGATGGAAGAGTTTGGAGACGCTGCAAGTGGGTCTGCGTTGCAAGATTCCGCAGTTAAGTACTCGGCCTCTGCGCAAAATAGTAGAAATCCATTGGGGCGGGCGGAGGAGTCAAATCATGGTGAACACACGACGACCATCAAGAGTGCAGTGTTTGGCTACCTGCCCCACCAAGCGGACGAGCCATTGCTCAGCGCCATCAACATGATTCCCCGCCTCAGTCAGCGAGCTTATCCAGCGGACAGTCATGCGACCTCGGCGAGCAATCCTTATGTTAACCAGGCAGAACAGGAGTCGCATTTGATAAACGAGATTCCCATCAGTAGAGCAACGCAAGGAGTCAACATGGGCGCCTTTGAGGAGCCTCCGAGTTTAGCGCTTCAGTTGCAAGCAAACAACTTCGCTCAGAACGATATTGCGCACCCGTTTGCAAATAGGAAAACCTACCTACTGCCGCAAGTTGCATCGAGCAGCCCATATGAAGGGCAGAGGTCGGCCCACTTGCGGCCGGTGGATGTTTATCAGGACGAGCAGCAACAGTATCATGGCTACCCGCTCTTGCAGCCCCAGTACCATGGCCGCTTCCATGGCGACCCACTGGTGAATTCGGTGTTTGCCGACAGCTCGCTGAGGGGTGCGCACCTGATGACCTCCGCCAGCCAAATGAGCCCATTCGTGCCGCAGGTTCTCTTTGCCAGTCCCACCGCTGACGGGCACCAGAGAGGCCAGTCCTACAGCGAGTCAAGCTCAGATATCAAGCAGCAGCAGTTGCAATCGGATGAGCCTGAGCCCTCGAGGGGCAGCTCGCAGTTGAACAAGGGACGTAAGAGGTCGAGCGATTTCTTTGCAAGCGCCGGCCAGTTGCTCCTAAGCGCCTTGCCCTTACTATTGGCGCCAACTCTAGGCCTGATGTTTGCGTCGTCGCCAAGTTCGGTTGCTCGCTATCAGGGACCAAATCCGTTCAGCTCCGACTCAGGCCGAGTTCACACCACAATTCCTGGCACCTACATAAACGGCTTGAGCAGCGGCCAGGTCTCGAACGCCTCGCCGGCCCCGCAACTGTTCACACCGATACCTCTTGTTTACAACTTCACTGGCACCACTGTTGCACCCCAAAGGCAACCGAGCCATCGGCCCACCTCTGTCGCTCCAAATGCGCTGTCCACCAAGAATGGCGCTAGAAATGCAACAACCAGCACGGCGCACCCGAAGATTGCCGTCATTCTCACCACCCTCAGTCCGCCTCCCTTCTTCAATGAGAGCGACAGCCCACCCTCAAACTATTCTAGAGACTCCATGGCCACAGCTAGTAGCTCAAATTCGTCCGTCAACTTGTTAGCCACAAACACTCTGCTGCTCCTTGAGGCACCAAATGAAGGAGCGAGCGAGCACGAGCAAGAGCAGGATAAAGCAACTAACTTCAATTCGAGAAATCACTATGACATTGGCTATGAGGGAGCTGATTTCGATGCCCAATTTGCAACCCTCCGAAGGACGGCCGATACGAAGAATGTTAGCTACTTTGATAGAGTTCACAAGTCTCAACATAGGCAGCCGACAACAGTAAACAAGGATTCGAGAAATCAACACCACCAGTACTCTAGCACTAGACTAGCGAGCGACCATAGTAGACCAAACAAGGGCTCGAATGCCACCAACTTGGAGGATGTCAGCACCAGACTGTATCCAGTATCTACGTGGCCACCAATGAGGCGTCGCACAGTCTCTCTAGTGACCAGCAGTGGGAACAAAACACTGGCTGATGCATCGGACAGGTACCAAAAACTCGATTCATTCAATTGGAATCAGACTCTCCCTGTTTGGTCGCGAAAGGTGATTGACTCTCTTGATGAACCGTCGGACGATTCTACATCGTCAACGTCGAGATTTGCAAAAACTAACGGATCGTTGGAGGTTGGCGGCGATTTAGTTTTGGCGGATGGAGCGAGTGGGGCGAAGAAAATCAAGAGTTCACTTGCTGCGAGCAACTTGGTTCGTAGCAGGAGATCCCTCCTGAATACGACGAACACCAATGATAAGAGCACCGACAAGCCAAGGAAGCGTGTGAAAGTGTTGAAACTAATCAAACTAAGGCATCGGGATCAGAGCAAACAAGTTGGTGGCTATAACTTGGGCACGATGTCGGCCATGGAATCATCGGGATCTGTGAGCTCGTCTGGCGAGCAAATGGATGCCAGGAAGACGAAGCTAACATCTGACAATGGGGAGCCCATGAAACACGATGCGTCAAAGAGTAAATCTGCTCACATTATAGCAACCATGATAACGCACTCAGATGAAGAGGACGATCCGGCTAAGGGTGGTGAGCAAGCCGATGGTGGCGACTACGAGTCCTCTTTTGGGCAAGACCGACAGGAGGAGGAGGTGAGGGGTCGTTTATTCAAAAAGAAGGCTATGCTTGATAAGATCGCCGCTACAAACTCGTTCGATCCGCAAGCTCATTTCGATAGGCAGCGACTGGACGAGTTTGGACACTTTGAGGACAATCGGCACTACCAGCAACCTGGACCAGCTAACGAGGGTCTGAGTGCAGGCGGTCGAGGTCGTTTTCCGTCGGCTCCCATCGGGGTCATCTCAACGAGAGTCAGGCTATCAGGCAACAAAAGTGAGCCTTTAGATCGACATACGTTTGACGGACGCGAGAGAGGCTCCAATTTAGTTCTCAACGAGAGCACCAAAAAGGCTTTGGCAAATTTCGGGACCTTGCTGATGAAGGACAGCTTGCAGGCTTCTCAAGGCAACCAAAATCATGCTCAAGGGGATAGGCAACGACTAAAGACGCAGGTAAAGAGCGAGCTACGAAGCGATGCGCCCATTGATGCGAACACGTACAGGCGACTGAACCCTAGAGAGACCGACGACAGGTATGATCCACATGAGGCCACGGGAACCGAGCGGAGCTTTATAAGGACAACACCTCTCCCAGATAGTATTGGTTTCATAGAAGCTGGCTATCACGATAGACGCAACGAGGGAGTTCCACAGATGCACGCCCAACAGCGCTATCAGCAACACAACCCAAGACGAGCCGAGGAGTATGATCTAAAACGGTTGCACAATGGAACTCAAGCCGAGTTGGAACCAAGGAGATTCATTGCAAGGCCAATCAGGGATAGGGTAAATCTTGTTGAAAACGAAATCTCTCACTATGGGCCAAGCGACGATAGGTCGGCCCAGATGAGCGACGATTATCACAACGGGCATGCTTATGTGACGCCAGCGCCGGATAAGTACAACCAACATCCTCAGGGCCACACTTACAATCCCTACCAAGTGAACCACATAAACACAGACGCATCCATTGGTCATGATCAGACGAGAGACATTAGATTCTCTAGTTATGCAAACAACACCGATCGGCGCAACGAGTTGCCTAGCTACGGACCAGACTCGTATCATTACGATGGCTACTATTCGGTCCCAAACAGACGAGAGCCAAGCCCGCAGCTTCCACCGGCACCGCCGCCGCCGCCACTGCCAGCGCACCACCACCACCACCATCACCACCAACCATCACCGCCTCCTCCCCCTCCGCCAACAAACACCTACGAAACAGCGGTTAGAAATTATCCCCCACGAGGCCCGATGTACTCCGTGCCAGGTAGCCATTTCAACGCCACCACTTACGCCCCCAACACCTACGCGTCTGCTTATCACTCGAGCCCAAAACTGAGCGCCTCCAACCACTACAACCACCAAACACCGCAAAACAGCTACAATCACAACTATGAGTACCAACCGAGCCAGAGCAACTATTACAGGGGCACAAGCGGTCACAAGGTAGACCATCCAATCAGACTGCCCGTGCCGGAGCCCGTGCGAGCCTATCCACCTCGACCGGAGCCAGCGGAAAATTATCCACCACCAAGCACGGAATATTACAATGACGGCTCGCACAGGTATCCGCGCAACCATCAGCAACAACCCGAGCCAACCTATTCGCCCTCCGTCATCTCGGGCTCGGACCTCTTCCATCATGGCGGACCTCTAGCGGTGGTATCGTCGAGCGAGAAAGGTGAATCTAGGGCCGTGAACGAATATTTGAAACGAGTCCAATTTAGCGATTCAGATAGGGACAAACTGATGGCAAGGTGAGTCAAGTTAAAGCGAGAAGAACGTATTTGAGTAACTTGAATTAACACTCAATTGATCATCTGAAACTCGTTAACCCTCATCCAGCTACCTGACCTGCGATGGTCTGTTGAACGACAGCGACCACTGTCTTGAGAGGCTCTCTTGCGAGTTCAGCGACCCGCAAAACATTGAGAAGGCAAACAAACTTGACCGAGCTGTTTCCTCTATGTAAGTTGACAAACTAATTCCTTGTTAACCAGTTAAGACAAACGGAATGCTAATGCAACACACATTCATCCCAAACAGCTTGCTCGGTCACATCCTCATAAACACCTATATTCCAAATCAGTTCAAACTTCGACTGAAAAGTGCCTCACTCTTTGGCTATACTCAGAGCGGGAAATGTTCTAAATTTGCTTGCAACAAATTGACTAACGCTACTTAGACTTTATTTCGATGTCTCAGAGTAGAAAGTAACCGTCCTAAAGCAACTGAGAGGATCCACTCAAGAGTGCGGAACTTCAAAACTAAATTTGTACATATTACTAGCTGTCTACTGGGGAAGCCAGAAAACGGACATCTGAACCGGTACCAATTTTGGAGTTGGTCGCTACAACGTCAAAGCAAATTATGGTTGGTTGTTTTTCCTACCGTAACTTTTCGTGCTAAACCGGAACGACCAAACGCTTAGCCTACATCGATGCTATACCCAAACTTACACGTTGAAACCTGCATCAAAGGTATCGGTTGTTCATTGAAAAGTTCGCGAAATTGTTTAAGGCTATAGGGACGAGCAACTAGTGCTGTAACCACCAGACTAACGCTGAGCGTGGCAAAAGGGTCAAGTTAGTGGCTCTTTCATACATCGTTGTTTTTCTCGCCATGTTGCTCAATCCGAAAGAAAATCTACCTGATTCTAACCATCGAGGGCCTGAGGAAGATTTGCGGGCTAGCATGGTAGCCGACCAATAAAGTTAATTCTGTGATGATTATAAGTAGAATTCAAAAGTCTTGATGAATTTCTTGGCTGAAACAAAACTATATCTATATGTTCGACCTCGAGAAGCGTCAGTCGGAGATTGAGATCCCCACGGGCAGACATTGCTTGATGAACCACCATGATTTCGATCTTAGAGGAGCATCAGATGTATTGAGAGTACTATGCAGAACTTGGTTGTCTCTAGTCATGTATAAGTCATTATACCATCCAACCAGAAAGCAGATCATATAGAGCTTCAACAGGTGAGGAGCGGAGGGCTAAATTAGCGAAAATCGAAATTTTTCAGATTTGAATAGAGCGCGATCAGCAAGCGAGCATGCGTGAGGGGCTACTCATGGCTGGTGGTCCATGCCGGCAGGCTTCTTTCCAATAAGTTCTCACTTGGGTCATCCGCGAGGAGGTCTAGTTATCGAGTCGAATCAACGCCTGGGACAATGGTGGGTATCATACTAGTCAATCTCTAGCCGAGCGCGTACTCTAGAGGGCACAATACGGTTGAATTTTGGCAAAGGTAAGTCTACCAACACTTTAACAGCGAACACGAGGCGGAATGATGAACCTTTACCATGCACCACTCTGAGAGTCATGATTAATTGGTTTTTAAATCTGATGCCAACCCAAGAATACCCAGGACCTTTCCAATTTTTCACCCCTCACTAATCGAATTGTTATCTATTCTCCAAACACAACAGATCCAAGGATTTTAATCGTTCCTGAGGCCAAGTCACACAAAGTTGATCGAGACCGGTTGTAACTTGTCCCCGATCTCAATCCTCGACGCTAGAGCCACAGTCTATCTCCATCGAATGCAGATTGTACCAGCTAGTCTGCAGTTGTCCCAGGTTCAGCTCGCTCAAGCGAATCTCAGTGAAACCTATGGGCTGTTTGCCTCTTAGTCCACTTTGTTTCTGCCAAACACTGACCTCGAGTGACTTGTTGTCGACTAGCGAGCCGTCGTATTTGATAGTTTGCTTGAATATGGGCGAATCCCAAGGCTGGACGACGCGTGTTTTACGCTTATTCGTTCTGTTCTTGCTCTTGAGATACATCTTGACATAGAGACCTAATGGAAGAGTGACAGTAGTTGATATTAGTGGACCTACCTTCCGAGGAAGTTTTGCCCAGACCAGCCAAGTACTTACCAAACGAATTATCACAATCAAACTTGAGCTTCTGGGCAGATATAACCTCCACCTCGAGCTGGCCTTTCGTAAGCATGAAACTAAGCCTCAGGCGTCCAACAATGTCTGCTGGTCGAGTTTTGGTCGGCAATTTGTTAGAGTAGGTTATTGAAGCGGTTGGTATTCGTGAACAGGTATTCACTTTCGCGCTTACCTGTATGGGCTGCAATGCGGGGCGTGACTCCCAGGTCCTCGGGCAGCTCAGAACTCGAAAGGGTTGAGTTTGAACTGGTCCGCCTGCTGCTGAGATTGCTAAAGGCCTCCTGGTCCGAACTCTTGGTCAGGCTCATGGTTCGTTTGAGTTTGCGTAAGGCCATCGCGAAGGAGCCCTTGCGTTGCAATTGGGGTTGTTGGTCGGTGGAGCCGCGCCTAGAGCCGCCTGCCTCAGCGCCAACCTGAGGAGGAGTCACACTCACTACAGACGCACGTTGTTGCGCCCTATATTTTGCACTCTCGTTTGTCCCCGACAATAGAGTAGAGTGTTGAGGTGTGACCTGTTGTGATCTTCTCAGGCCAGTCGTGGATCCCATTGGCGAGTCCTGATCTGCCGTGTCTGATTGGCTGTTCTTTTGCGACCTATATCCGGACATGGAATGGATACCTGCCAGCGAGGACCGTCTACCTGATGGCGTAACCCCGAATGCTTGGCCATCGACCACCTGTCGACTAACACCTCCACTAGCTGGGCTCGGCTTGCTCGCGAAGCTTCCGTTACCTTGGGTTTGACTCGCAGAGTCCCTTCGCAGTTGTGCCTTGAGTAGATTGCTCTGACTGCCAGGCGTTTGACTTGATCTTCTCAAGATCGTTTGCTCGTCGCCAACATTCATGACGGAAATCGAGCGCCGGCTTGCAGCTGGACTCACTCGGGCGCTTAGTTTTTGACTCGAACTTCCGGCCACCTCATCGCTGGCTCTACGTGGTTTCGTTCGCAACTTGCTCGACTCTGGCAAATTTCTATCGGACAAACTTGGCTCTGCCGCGAACAAGCCTACCGTTTGATGGCCTTCGTGGACATGCAACTGCTGCTCATTCAGTGTGCCCTGTATCGCTTGTTGCGCTAAATCCGGCTGCTTCTGATACCAGTTTGTCTGTGCACTGGCTATCTGATAGCCAATTTGCTGGTGGAATCCGTTTGGCGCCATGTTTGTTTGGCTTGAGTGTGTTTCTGGACATGAGGGAAGAGTTTTGTTACGTTTAGTTAGTGAGCAAAAGTTGTGCCTTGTTTTCACTCAGAGCCCACAGAAAAGCGCACAAAACTTACGAATCAAATCGTTGAGAGATCTACGGCGCGTTTGGGGTGATGTAGGAGGCGGTCGAAGAGGCCAAAAGTCGGTGTTGCGTTCGCGAGCACTCTGAATTGGAATGAGAGCCTCGCAGGTTGGCTGGGCGATTTGGGTCGAGAGACGCGGTGCATCATCGTATACCCAGATCCCTATTTCTAATGCCATCTTGTGCACCTGTCCAATCATAAGAGGAGTAGAAACGGCAGCAGCGGCGGCGTGTATCAATGGGGCCAGTTGTTTTTGTTAGCTTTTTTGTTTGTTAGAGTGCGAGGTGCTTTTTAGTCGGAAGAGCGAAACTTACCTGTTGCACTGGAAAGTTTTGGAATATGAAGGTCTCTTTCCAGTTCATGTCCGAGCTGGGCTGGGTCATGCAAGGCTTGAATCGGTCGCTAGGGGAAGGGAGAGGAACAGGTTGGAGGAGGGGCTCAAATCATTCGTGGTTTTGGCTAAAACCAATCAACGCTACTTACCTTTCGGGCAATATCTTGACTCGAACATAGTAGTCCTGACTAAGATCCCGATCGATGTTGATTGCGGATAGAACAGATATTTCCAACTGATTCATTCGTTCGTCCACATTCACCTGTAAACCAATGAGTCCACGGATTTCCGCTTGGTTGGCGAGGAAGTTTTGCCACTGATTCTGGTGGCCATTTGGCTGATAGTTGGCCGTTTGCTCGAAGGGACGCGATTGCCACTGGCCAGCGCGAGCCGTGGCCCCCATGATGGGGCCTTCATTGTAGCTTGCGGCCAAGTGGCCAGACTGAGGCCCATAGAGCTCGCCAGCGCTTCGAGACTGCTGCTGGTCGTGCAAGGCGCTCAAATGGTTGCTATCTGGGCCATAACCGTTGTATTGGCGGCTCGAGTGATCCAGCTGGCTTGTGGAGCCTGAGGTTTGTTTGATGGCCACCAAGTCGACCGGTTGGCCCAGGTTACCGTCAACCATGAATCCAGGTATCTGAGGTAGGCGACGTCCGGTGCCCGAGCGAGCGCAGTAGGATAGATCGTTGGAGGAGCCCATTGCAGCATTTGTTTGGCCGCCGGCAACTTGCCTTTGCTGCTGCTGCTGCCGCTGGCCATCGCGGCCCAAATCCGAGCTCTGGGACCAATCGCGGCGGCTATCATTTTTGAGCATCATGGCGCCAAGCTTTGGCTCCTGCATCTTTCTCATATCGCGCTCTGTTTGCTGCGACAAGCGCCGCTGAGATCTGACAAAGTTTGCGCCTGGCTGAGGTTCCAACTTGCGCACTGGCTTCACCAGCAACTCGGCAATATTCGCGGACGAGTCGATTATTTCAGCAACCTGCTCGTAGGACATGTTGACCAAACACTTGCCGTCCCATTCAATGATTTTGTCGCCCCGCTTCAGTCCAACCTTGTCGGCTGGACCACCAGGAAGGGTCCACATAACGCAGGCTTGCAGCTTTCCCTGCTCGTCGATCTTGCCGCCGATCACGTGGAGCCCAAATCCGCGCGCTAGATTGGTGCTTGGATCTAGGGAGTCGTCGCGACAGAGCACCAGCCGCTCAAACAACTCGCCCGATTTTCCGTACACAGTGCGGCTCTGCTTGCCGCCGCTCGAAACTCGCATTGAATTGTCCATATCGTCGACCACAATGGTTATGTTCTGGCCCTCGGGCGCTGAAGCTCGCCTAATGGTTGGACTCAGCATTGGGAGGTCGAGCATTGAAGATTGCTGGTCGCCCGCCTGGCCGGCGCCGTTGGCCACGTTGTTGTGCGGCAAGTCGAGCAAACTTCGCGATTGCTCGCCAGGTATCTTGGGCAAAACTCTGCCGCTGCTGCCCCTGCGAGGCGCCAGGTGAGCCTGGTCGCCGGCGAGCAGGGAGCCCTGATGCTGCTGCTGCTGCTGTTGCATCTGTTGCTGCTGGATCGCTTGCTCGATGGCAACGTTGATCTGCATGGGCGTGGTCATTATCTGGTCGTAGTGTTGCGACTGCTGGCGCTGGATGCTGTGTCTTCGCTGGCTAGAGCTGAACTCGGAAACCGAAACGCTTGGGATGGCAATCTGGCCCAAATTTTGTCGCGGATCCAAATGGACGCCATGTTGGTGCTGCTGGCTGAGGAAGTCGATGGTTGCGCTTGGCGGTCTTGGTGGCGCAAACAGGCCATTTGGTTGCTCGTTCTCGAATTCGTAGCCAACTTGCGCAACTCGCGCATCCTCCTCAATGTCGGAGCTAGAATCTGAGTGGACGCCATCGGGCGAGTGGACTTGTTTTTGGGTGTAAGAGGTTATGATGGAGGCAAAGTGTTGCTTTTGGTTGGCGTTGTTTTGGAAGTCGTGGTTTCCCGCGTAAACGGCGGCTTGCTGCTGTTGCTGGCCGCCAGCCAGGTTTTGCTGCTCCCACTGCTCGCTGGCCCTACACTGCTGGCCCGAAAGGGGCGCCAGGCCGAGCGAGGCTCCCTGCTGGCCGAAGGGGTTGAGCGCGGGCTGGTAGGCAAAGTTTTGCACCGACTGTAGGCTCTGCTGCGAGTCAGTCTGCTGCTGCTGCCGCTGGACAAGGAGTGGCGACTGGTAGAAGTAGTTGGAGTAGCCGACCGAGTCTATGTTCGAGTGGCTCCGGTTTCGAGCCATCGAGAGGCCGTCGATGGTGTCCGCAATGATTGAGGATCGGCGCACCAAGTTTGACTGGTCGGATAGGCGACGGAGATGGATTTGATCGGGCGGAATGGGGATGAGCGTTGCGTTTGCTGGATGCTGCGAGTCGCGCCTAGCTAGGCCCATGGAGAGGAGCTCGTTTTGGCTGCCCGCCATTGAGGCATCGCTGCTCGCGGTCACCATTGTTTGCGGGCGCATCAGTTGCTGCTGGTTGCTGCAAGCGTTGAACCAGACTTGCTGCCCGTAAGCCTGCTGCTCCAGTTGGAGGCGTTGAAAGTTTGCTACGGATTGTTTGCGCGCGCCAACAAGGGCCGACGCTTTGCGCGAGCCCTGCTGGCCCTCGAGCATTGCAATCGAGGCCCTGCGAGCTTGCTGCCCGTTCCTCGCGCGCCCCCTTCCGGCGCCGAGCTCACAGGCCGGCGACTGGCCGTCGGCCGGCGGCGCCACCGTCGAGGCCAGCTTGCCGAGCGGCCGGCCGCCGCCAACAGGCTGGCCAGCCCTCCGTTGGGGGGCCTCGCTTGGGTCCCGCGGGTCCGGCTGGCCGGGCGAGCCGCCTCTGCACTCGGCCGGCCAGCCCGGCTGATGGCTCGGATCTCTCGTATCAGGCGGCGGTTTTGTTGCAGCCGCCGCCGCCGCTGGCCTCTGGATCAACGAGGCCCTTCGCTCGCTCGTCGGCTGGCAGGCGGTTTGTTTGGCAGCTGAATTAGCAGAATTGGAATTACTACTCCTGGCCCAGCTGCCGGCCGCATCAGCGAGCGTCGCCGGCAGGTTAGCCTGTGCCTGTGCCTGTGCCTGTGGAGGCGCGCGAGTCTCCTCGTAAGGCTGGCTTCGTTGCTTCTGCATTTGCATTTGCATCTGTAAATGCTGCTGCTCCTGCGCCCGACTACGAGCCTCTCTAACCGATTTGAGTGCCTTTGAGGTGCCAAATGAGGCTTGATTCGCCGAGCCCGGCATCGACGAGCAACCTGAGGAGGAACCGGAAGAGTTGGCCGACTCGCTCGAACTTTTGCCAAGCGCAAGCTTCAGCTCGTTTTGGTTCAATCTGAGTGTCTAGTTTTTAAACAGGCGACAGAAAGCCACTCAGTCAGTCAGTCAGTCAGTCAGTTTGTCGATCAATCCAATGCGACACACTATGTGTCTCCTCTCTCTCTGCTTGCCCCTTGGCGCTGCCAGGGGCCTGGCTTTGAGTTGTTGAGGCAAAACTTACCATTCGTCTAACTGCATTAGAGTCCTGATTCAGGCCGAGCTCTCTGAGCGCGTCGGCCGGAATTGCGGGCTTGGTGGTGCGGCGCCTGCAGGAGGAGCACATCCAATGCTGGCGAGCATTTGGTTGATTGGGGAGGCGCGCGCGCGCGTTTGGAGGAGAGAGAGGGGCAAGGATTTGGATGGTGAGTTTTTGGCTCAGAGCAGTTGCGAGTTTGCTTGCAAACAGATGGCGCTGCCACGGCGAGAGGCCGCCTCCCTCCTGAAGCGCAAACGACGTGCCGGCAAGCTGGACCCACCGGTTTGCCTGTCCGGCCATCAGAGCTCGTGGGCGCCATTTCAAGGCCAGCGAGCTCGCCGCCGGCCCGTTGACCGGATGCCGCGAGCCGAGCGTCAGCGCATGATTGGATCGAGAGAGGGAGAGAGAGAGAGAGGGCGAAAGAGTTCCAATCGAGGGGGCTTCAGTTTCAGCTTGATTAATGGAGCCGCGCGTGGGCCTGGCGCCGCCAGTTGGAGTTTCCTTCGGCCAGCTCAGTGGGCTCAAGCGGCTCCAAACTGGCGGGGGCGGCCACTTTTGGGGCCGCCGACTGCCCCTGTGGCCAGCCTATTAAACGCGCACTAACTGGCTACATTGCAAGAGATTTGTCCTCCATCTTAGGGTTAGTTGAGCGCGCAAGCTGGAGCGAGCTCGCGCCCCCTAATACAAAGAGCCTCCCCTCTTTCGCTAGGCTCGGCCGTCTAATTGATTTTGGCGCCAAGAGTGTTGGCGACGCGGCAACAACAGGCCGAGCAAACGCACTAACTGCCATTGATAACGAATGAATGGATCCGCAATTCTTGGGAACCTAGAGGCGGCCATTATTCAGCATTATTCGCCAAACTAGGCCGATGATTGCAATTTATGGCATTTCATTATTTTGCACGCAGATTAGAGGGGCCACCAATGAACAATCGCAACTTGGGCGCCGATTTGGCGCCCACTCCTTTCAGCTCTCGCCAATTCAGCCCCAAACAAATTGGATTGCATTTGAGAGGCGGCTTAAGCTGCGCGCACCTTTGGCCAGGCTGGCTGGCTGGCTTGCTTGCGAGCCACCCACTTTGGCCAACACTTTCGGGACGCAAACGCACTTTGGCCAACACGCTTACCTGCTCGGCGGCCGAATAGGAGGCGCAATCTTCGCATATAAACTGGTTGCAATTGCTGCATAAGTGACAAGTCTCGTTGCTTAAAATAGATTTCCTGCAAATACGACACTGGCCAAGCGGGTCGAGGTTTGTGCTCGCGGATGAGCAGGAGCTTTGAGTCCGATGCTGCTGCTGGGAATGAGACCGCGACTGCTGCTGCTGCTGCTGCTGCTTTCGGCCGAAAGTGGTCGTGCCGAAGATGGAGGAGCTCGGACGCGAGGGGGGCGTGTTCGAGCGGGCGGAAGCGAGCGAGCTGCCGGCCGAGGCCGGGGAGCCCTGGGAGGCTTGTTGTTGTTGTTGTTGCTTGCTTATGCTTTGCCTTGGCGTTACGGAGGCGGCCTGGCCGGCGAGGGAGGCTGCGGCCTGGCTGTGGCCGCTTGTCTGGCTTTGGAGCGACAGCTGTTGCTGGTCGCGGCCTTGCTCGGGCCGCGCCGCTTGGAGGGTTCGCGCGGCCGCCATTTGGCTGGTTGAGGTTGGCGGAGGGTGGAGAGCAACAGGGGCGGTTAGAATGCTTATCGGCGGAAGCGGAGTCGAGCTAGAAGGGAACGCCTGCGGACGATCTGTTGGCGCGCAACGGACTATAGCGACTTTCGCGACTCGCGCGCACAAACGCGATTGAAAGGCACAACCCTCTCGAGCTCTCATTAGTTAAAACAAGTCGCCAGCGCCATCAGCGAGCGCAAAGTTGCGGCCCCAAATCGAGCGAAATCCAACCGGCGACTAGCTCGCTCAAATGCGATTGCTCATGCACATTGCAAGGCCAACGCGTCTTGCCAAACGGATGGTGGAGCCGAGATGCCGGAAACAGTCGGCCCCTCGAGTGGCCGCAAATTGGGATCGCAAGCCTACAATTAGAGGCGACAGGGGCGCAATTTTAGGCCGATCGGCGCTGATTAATGCAAAGCTTTGGGCTTTTGTTGTAGCAAAGTTTGTACTTGTTCCTCTCGCTTGTGTCGCATTGAAGGGTTTCCGTTCAATTGAATGGTGTTGAGAATTCCGAGAAAGCGAGGCAAAGCAAACGGCCCGAATGGATGGGACAACAGAAATGGTTTAGTTTCTCCACATTGCCAAGGGGACTTTTAGCGGCTGATCGATCCAGCAGCCGGCCCAAGATGGCGGCCCAGCTCAGGGCGGCGATTTACTTTGGCGCACGAGTTTTGTCCCCGCATTGCCCATTGCGGGCGAGGTTTGTCGAGGATTTTTCAGGAAATTGGGCCAGCGTGGCTCGTTATTATGTTGATTTTTGGCACAGTATATTGGGCAGTTGCGTTGCAAGAAGCCGGCACTCGCTCGCTGCCATTGGTGGCGCATCTGCGCGAGCCGGAAGGAGTTTTAGCGCCAGTCAATTTCGCGCTCGCCATCAAAATTCAGCACCCTCGCTGGCGGCGGAGGGGCGGCGCTTTGTGTCCGGTTTAGGCGGGCGCTCAGGCAGAAGGAGGCTGCGAGCTGGTCCAGTGAAGCGTGGCCAGCTTGACCTTGGGCCGCTCAAAACTCGTCCAGCTCTCTCTCTCTCTCTCTCGCAGTGTCGCCCCGAAGCCCCCCATTTGAGGGCCACGGATCTGCGCGCCGCTCGTGCCCGTGGAAGCGGGCCAGCGGCCTCCTGGAACATGATCGATTAGATATGCGATCACGCCCCTACCTGTCCCGCGGCCGGGCCCAGATTGCCCGCTGCGCTGCCGCTGCCGCTGCCGCTTCAAGCGCCTGCGCCGCCGACGATGGTTAGCTGGGCGGCGATCAAGTGGCCATTCAATTTGATTGCGTCTCTCGCGGCAAATTGAAACTCGCCCGCAAGGTGGCCAGGTAGGGAGGAGGGGGCGCCGCGTCATCGATCATGGTCCAGTTTGTAAGCGCTGGCGGCGGCGGCGGCATGTTGCTGGCCCGCGCTGATCTCCCCTCAGCGGCCGCCCCCCATCCCTCTCGGCCCGCTCGCCTGGCCGCTGTTCAGCTGACGGCTCATCAGCATTGATTGTGGCGCGAAAATCAATTAGCCGGGCCGGCTCAGGTGAGCTCCGCGGCTTCCTGCCTCGCGCCTCGTCGCTTAGCCGGCCGCTCGCTTCAACTGCGCTGGCTTGCGTTTGGCCCGCCAGAGGTGTTGGGAGCGAGAGGAGGGCGCCAAACTAGCTCGCGGGCGCGACGGGATGAATCCATAATACGCTCGAGAGGCGCGCCTGCCACTGATTGATCGCGCCAGTTTGCGCCGTCAAGGTGAACCTGTCACGGCCAGCGTGTTTCGCTCGCCCAGACCAGATTCGGGCGGCAAAAGTGGGCCAGTTTGGTTCAACTCCGCGCGCTCGCCCAGAGTTGAATCTAAATTGGGCACTTTTAGGCCGCTTGAGCGAGCCTCGCTCGTCGGCCCGCTCGATGAGCTCGAGGCGAGAAAGGGGCATCCAGCCTACTCTGCCAGTTGGCTCCCCCCCACCCCAAATCCGAGCGGCCAAGCGCCAAGTGCCAACTTCAAGCGCCAACCTTGATCCTCCTGGCCGGCTTAGCAAGTGGCCGGCCAGCTGAGCCAGTGCCCGGCCAGTGCATGGTGTACGTGATTTGTGTTTTAATTGTGGCCTCTCGGTGTGGCAAAATCAGCTCGGCTAGCGCCAGACAAACAATCAGCGCCCATCAATCGGCCAGCTGAGTCCATTTCGGTTTTGGTTTGTTGGACTAAGCCGGACGCAAAAGTGAACTGGCTTATCCCCTCCAAATTCTAGCCGGCGGCAAACGGAGGCTCGGCAAGCGAGCAAGCTGTCAGGTGAGCCTGGCTTTCGCCAAAAACTCTGAGGCAAACGGAGAGGCGCTCAGCCTTGCGCGCGGCCGCCGGCGATGCTCGAGCGGAGGTCGCGCATTGGAAATTCTTGCGAAATGAACTCGCATGTCGCATTTGGGCGGCGGCGGACATGAAAACTGAACACCCGCTTCCAGGTTTCGAGCCGACGATTTGCCTCCAAACTCGGTCCATTAATCGGAAATCGGACCCACTTAAGCCGTTTGCTTTGGGGCCAAAGTTGCACCACTGGCGAGGCATTTGCAATTCGAGTTGACTTTGGCCAAGAGTCATCGCGAGCAACATTTGCGCAAATTTCCTCCTAGCGACAAAAAGGGCCCCAAGCGGAGTGCCGCTTACCTGCGCTTGCGGGCAGCCAAGCGGCTTGCGCGCAAAACGAGCCCACTGCAGGCCAAAAACTTGACCCCCGAGCGGCCGTCTCAAGAGGCGCGCTCGTTAATCATATGGGGCGCGGGATCATCAGCAGCTCGCTCACCTGGCCGCCGCCGCCGCAACGTATGATTGTCTCGCCAAGGGTGAAGAGAGAGTCGGCGGCGGCGGCGGCAAATTGAATTAGCCGCCTGGCGACGCTCGGGGGACCGAGGGCTGGCGGCTGGGGGCCTTTCCAGTCGAGGGCCCCGCTGGCCGGGCTAGTCGGTCCGGTTTGGACACTAATTTGAATCTGGCGCGGCAAAACTTTGCACTTGAGTTGGACTGGCGCTGGGGGAGTTGAGTGTCACTGGAGCAGACTTTCGAGGTTTGTCCTGCCAGCAAAGCCAGTTTGTCTGGGCCGGCCAGAGAGGGATTGGCGAGTGTGTTTGCGAGCGCTGCCGCGCCCACCGAGCAAGCGGGCGGGCGGGCCGAGTGGCTGGCCGGCGACTCGCAGTGGCCGCTCGAGTGGCGAGCCAGCTGGCGGAATGGGCCGCATCGATTAGCAATCTCTCGGCGGAGGGGAGAGCAGAGCTGGGCGCTCGAGTGTATCGCGCCTCAGAGCGCTCGAGGTCGGCGCACCTGGCGGCGGCGGCCAACTAATTAGAGCGAAGCCGGCGAGCGGAACGAGAGGTCGCTCGTTGGCCGCCGCCGCCGCCGCCGCCGCCGAGCTGGCAGCGGGCCGAAGTCAACGGTTTGGGCCGAGGACGTCTTGGTTGGCGCCGCACGTGAGTGGGTCGAGGCCGCCGCCGCCGCCCAAAGACAGGGGGCTTGGAGCCCTCAAAAAGTTGCACCAACAGCGGCGCCCACACCTGTCCACCTGTCCAATTAGCCAATTGAATGGGGCCCAGCGAGGCGCGCATTCGATTTGGCGCGTGGAGCCGTCACGCGGAGGCCCGGCGAGAGCTCAGGGCGGCCAGGTGGCAGGAGGAGGCGGCGGCGGCCTCGTCACCTGTTTGTGATGATATTGTTGGCCGCTTTGACTCGCTCCGGGCTGGCCGGCCATTGTGCGCGGATCAAGCGCACTTCCAGTGGCCGACAGGCGGCTGGCCGAGAGGAGATACGGCCCTTGGTTGGCCGTCGGCTGAGCGCGCCGCTGGGCCGAGCAGGGCACCTTTGGGCGGCCCACTGGCGCCGGGCGGGCCGCTCACATCCGATTGGAGCGCCGATTTCTGGCGCAGTTTTGCGGCCCACAAGCCAGGAAGCTGGCGCCAGCTCGCGCACCTTCACCGTCTGCGGCCGGAGCCAAGCGGAGCTTATCTGGGCGTCCGAGGGCCGCAATTAGCGGCCGACCGCAGCGACGAGCGCGACAGTGAAAAGGATCGGGAGCCGCCGGAAGTTGGCCGTCGAAGTGGAGCGGCGCGGGAATGGCGACAAATATTTGCGCTCGAAGGTGTTGCAGTGGGGCCGCTGCTTGTTGGCGAGCTGGCTGCTTGGCTGGCGGACTCTTCGCGGCTTGCGCCAAGCTAGATTGAGCGGCGCGATAAGGTTCGTTCGCGCGCGAGCTCGGCAGCCCGAGACAGGTGGAGCGAGCGGAAGAGGCGAGCCCACAGGTAATGTGGCCGGCTTCAGCGAGCCAGCCTGGCGCAGCTAGAGTTGGCCGGATTGAGATAAGGAGGAGGAATGTGATTTTTGGGGCCGGCCTACAAATTTGGCCGCCGTGTTGGTGTCAGCATTAATTTTCCTCCTCGCCGGCTGACAGGAACAGCGCGAGTTTGGGGCCTCGAGTTTAAAGCGAGCGGTGCCATTACGGGCCGGCCCAACTTTGCGCGCCTCGCCCCAGCTAGCCGCTTGGAGCTGTCCTAAGGTTTGGCCGCCGAGTGCTTGTGGCGGCCTTGCTGGCGGCCGTCAAGACTGCAACTGGCCCTCCGAGCGACAACAATCGGCCAACCATCGACACTACCTGACAGCGAGCGGGCCAGCGCGCGACTTGAAACTCGATTATGATTATCTGCGCGCCAGTGTAATGATGATGATAGGAGAGTTGGATAACAAATTGAACTGGCGGCGGCGCAGTGACATGAACTCGCCTCTTTGGGCTGGGGCGCGCGCGAGGCTCGCCGCCCGCCGCCAGCAAGGAGGCGGCCAGCTCCCTGGGGCCGAGTGCGCCGGCGGAAGTCTGCGATTCTGCGCGACCGCCGCCACTCAAACTAGCGGGCGGGCGGGCAGGTAGAGGCGGCGGCGGCGGCTAATGGGCGCCCGCTTGGTTTAGCGCGCGACTTTCGAGCTGGCGAGCGGCGCTCAAAAATCGGCCTGCCCGCCGGCGCTCAACCAACCCGCTTGCAACAGCGCAAGCCTGCGCGCGCAAACACAACCAACTAACGAGCAGCCAGGAGCGCAGCTCGCGGCATTGCAACTCCACCGGAGGCGCCGCATTCAAATTTGTCGCGCCCGGAAGTTGCGCGCCGGCCCGCGAATTGGGCGCCAAGATCGCAATTAGAGTTGCGCGGCCGGCGGCGTCCCTTTGCCGGTGCTTGAGTTGAAATTTGCGAGTTGAATTGGTTGGCGCTCGTTGCGTTTTGCGCCACGAGCGGCGCAAGTAATTAAACTAACCCGAGCGCCAAATCAGCGAGCTGGATGCAGCCGGGCCAATCTCTGGATCCAAGCGCCTCAAAAGTCGATCAAATGAGGCCGCTCGCCTCTGGTGGGCGGGCCAGTGCGGGGGGCGCCAGGCCGGAAGTGGCGGGCGGATGAGCCTGCGGAGTTGCCCGCCGAGCGGCCGCAGCAGCGGCAGCGATCCAATTATTGCGCCACTGGAGGGGAGCGCAGCGGTCGCGGCTTGCACAAAGCCGGCCGGCCTGCGCGGGGGGTCCCATCTTGGGCTGCGCGCCAGCCAGCCAGCTAGCTAGCTCGCTCGCTTGCCGGCCAGGTTCGCGCCGCTCGCCCAAAACGGCCGACTTAAAAACAATAAAACTCAGCGCGCTAGGCGCAGATTTATAGTGGCCAGACTTGGGTCGTTAGTGGCCGGCAAACGGCTTTGGCCGGTTGGCCGGCCAAGTCGGCTGCACTCGGGGGGATGCTAATTCTCGAACGGCCGCCGCCGCCGCCGCCTATCTGCTCGTTCAAACAAACTTTTGCCGGCCACGCAGCCGAGCGGAGCGCCGATTGCGCCAGGCCTGCCTCTGCGTCTCAGGTGCAGCTGGTGCCGCTAGCGACATTTGCATGGCGCTCTGGGTGCAGAGTCGCCGGCTTTGGATGGGCAAAAGGGGCGAGAGGTTGGCTGCGAGGCCAAGCTTATTTATTGATTCTGGCGGCGGCGGCGGCGGCGGCGGCGAGGGGCGGCCGACGAGCGGCGACAATGTGGCCGCGCGCGCGAGTGCCGCCGGAAATGGGCGCTCGCAGGCCGGAGCCAGGCGGCTCGGCGCTGGCGTTTCAATTATCGATCAAGCCGCTCGGTCGCCTCTTCCGCTTCCGCCGCCGCCACCGCCGCCGCAGCCGCTGCAACAGCCGCCGCCTGCTCGCCGGCCAACAAAGGCGGCCGCCATTAGAAGACGGCGGCCTGAGCGACACAATGGCGGCGCGGCAGCGGCCATTCGCCTGGATTGCGACTGCGACTGGCCAATGTTTTGGCCCACATCATTGCGTCGGCTTGCGAGCGAGCTCCATTCCGGGGCGTCACTTTGAGACGAGGAGGCGGGTCGGCCGAGGGCGCGAGTGGCGCAGTCCGCCCGGCTCGGCTCGAATCCCGGCGGCTTTGAGCTGCAAGGAAACTGGCGCACCTGGCGCCAATCAGCTAGCCAGCCAGCCAGCAAGAGCCTTTGGCTCGCTCGCGGGCCAGCTAATTGATTCGGACGCAGGGGAGCCCATCAAGCCGCGGCTGCGACTTGTTGTCTTGGCTCGGCGCTCATGATCGATGGGCGCTGGCTAGCTGGCCGGCTAGAGGCGACTCCTGGAGTGGCCAGTGGCGGGCAAACGCAACTCGGCC